>Ga0193742_1000104_pt1 | contig 57722 bp, 52 predicted proteins | sample L2c1metaG_FD_165511 | JGI IMG/M metagenome (GOLD analysis project Ga0193742, IMG submission 165511) | Soil microbial communities from a riparian zone of the East river system, Colorado, United States - L2c1 | ecosystem: Environmental > Terrestrial > Soil > Riparian zone | place: USA: East River... | reverse complement strand
CCTGAAGGACCGCGAGCGGATCGCCGGCAACCTGCACCGCGCGTACGCCGAGCTCGACGGCGCGGCGCCGGGCGCGCGGATCGACCTGCTCGCGGCGCTGAAGGACATGCTCGCCTACAACGGCGGCAAGCCCCTGAGCTGCTACGCCTGAGCGCTCGCGAACACCGAAAGCACACCGGCCACCACATCGGCCAGGGTCGCGGCCGGGTCGTCGGCGACCTCCTGCGCGCGCCACGCGATGAACCCGTCCGGCCGCACCAGGACCGCACCGCTCTGCGAGACGCCGTACGCGCCGGCCCAGCGGCCGTCCATATCGAGCACGTCCACGCCCACCCGGTAGCTGACCAGCCCGAGCGGCACGGCGAGCCCGGCCGCCGCGTCGTGCCACGCCGGTGTGTCCGGTCCGGACAGCAGCACGAACTCCCGACCGAACAGGTCGACGGTAGAGCGCTCTACTCCCGAAACCTCGAGACGCACGTGCGGCGCGCGGGTGCCGGGACGGCCGGACGGCGTGCCGGGGTCCTCGAACATGTCGTCGTCGGCGCTGTACTCGGCGCCGCACTCGGCGACGACCGCGGCCGAGGCGTAGCGGTAGCCGAACGTCACGGCGTTGTGGTCACGTGGCTCGGTCCGGTTGGGATCCCCGCCCGCGAGCCGGAACCACGACCGCAGCCGGATGAGCGACTCGTTGACCGTCTCTTCCACCACCGGCTTGCGTTCGGCCTCGTACGTGTCCAGCAGGGACTCCCCCGCGCCCGCGAGCACCGCGGCGAGCTTCCACGCGAGGTTGTGCGCGTCGGCGACCCCCGAGTTGCCGCCGAAGGCTCCGGTCGGCGGCATGACGTGCGCCGCGTCGCCGACGAGGAACACCCGCCCGGCCCGGAACCGGTCGGCGACCAGCGCGGCCGGCCGCCACGGCACCACGCCGAGCAAGGTCGCGTCGACGTCCTGGCGGCCCGCGCCGGCACGGAACAGTGCCAGGCAACGGCTCTCGGTGAAGTCTTCGAGCGTGTCACCGTCGGCCGGCTGGTAGGGCACGCTCATCATCCAGCGGCCGGCCTCCAGCGGGACCATCGTGCCGCGCACGTCGTCGACGACGCACGCCGTGAGCCGCTTGCCGTCCAGGACCGGTTCGAGGTCGGTCCGGAACAGGATGGACACCCGGTGTTCCAGCACCCCGGGCCCGCTGCGGTCGACGCCGACCGCCTGCCGGGTCGTGCCGTGCTGCCCGTCCGCGGCGACCAGGTAGCGGGCTCGCAGCTCGTGTGCCCCGTCGCAGGTCCGCACCAGCGCACGGACCTGATCGTCGTCCTGATCGAACCGGACCAGCTCGGCGCCGAACCGCAGATCCGCGCCGCGCCGCGCCGCCTGCGCGCGCAGCACGGGCTCCAGCCGGTCCTGGTCGCACGTGCACAGCCGGCACGGGCTCATCGCGGTGGCGTCGTCCTCCCACGGCACCGGCAGCCAGCCGACGTCCGGCGCGGCCAGGTTGGCCACCCGGGCGACGTGCCCGTCCACGTGCTGCTGCGGCCCCGTCGCGTCCCAGATGTCCGATTCGATGCCGACGCCGCGGTAGATCTCCATCGTTCTCGCGGAGAGTCCCCGGAAGCCCGGATGCCGCGTCGTCTCGGCGCGCCGTTCGACCAGCACACAGCGAACCCCGTGGTGTGCAAGAAAAAGCGCGGTGGACAGACCCACCGCGCTGCCGCCGACGATCAACACGTCCGTATCCGGTGTCACGGCACCCAACGTACGCGAACGGGCGCGCTCCGCAAGAGTCTGACCGGACGGTCGCGACTCCGGTAGCGTGGAGTCCCGCACTGTCAAAGAAAACCAGGGAGGAGCCGGGTGCGCGAGGCGACCATCGGGGGCGCCGGTCAGGACCCACTGGTCGGCCGTGCCGTCCGGCTGTTCGAGTTTCTCGGTCGGACACAACAGCTCAAGAACCAGCCGCCGCGCACCGCGGACGGCTACCGCTCCGTCCTGTGGCTGGACCACGTGCCCAACCACCCGGCCGTCGGGTCCACCCATCGGGGTGAACCCGAGCCGGACGCCGACATACTCACGGTAGAGCGCGTCACCAGGGCCGAGCCGCCCGCGCCGCCGGCCGACCTTTTGCCGTGGCTGTCCGGAGATTGGCACGATCCCACCGCGCAGCCGGCACTGACCGACGACCTCGACGCCGAGGCGTTCCCGACCGTCTCGGAGCGGTTCGCCGAATGGCGCGCGGAGTGGGCACAGTGGGCTACCCAGGAGAAAACAGACCGACCGGTTCGTTCTTGCTACTCGCAGCTGTTCGCCGCCTACGTCGCCGCGAACGGCAACCCGGAAGAGCTGGAGCTGGTGCTCGGCGTCGGCTGCCTCGCGTGGGCCCCGCCCGGCCACGAGCCGGTGCTTCGGCACCTCGTCACCGCCCCGGTGGGCATCCGCTTCGACGACGACACCGGCCGGCTGACCGTGCACCGCGTCGAGTCGGTCGCCACCGCGGACGTCGAGCTGGACATGCTCGACCCCGGACTGGTGCCGAACCCCAAGCACATCAACGACATCCGCGCGCAGGCCCGTGAGCTGGAGACGCACCCGCTGCGCCGCGCGGAGACCGGCGCGCTGGTCCGCCGCGTGGTGCACACGCTGGACGCGAACGGCGAGTACCGGGACGAGGACGCGGCGCCGGCCCCCGAGCCCACCGCGGTCGCCGCCTACGCCCCCGCGGTGATCCTGCGCCGCCGCTCGCAGCAGGGTCTCGTGGAGATCTTCGAGACGATCGTGGACCAGCTGACCGAGGCGGGCGACGTGCCGGACGGGCTGCGCCCGCTCGTCGACCCGGACCACCGCACCCGCGCGCACCGGGAGTCCACTTCGGACGGCGCACTGGTCGAAGTGGACGGTGACACGTTCCTTCCGTTGCCCGTCAACGACACCCAGCTGCGGATCGTCCGGCAGGTCGACACCCAGGCGCAGACGCTCGTGCAGGGCCCGCCCGGCACCGGCAAGACGCACACCGCGGCCGCGCTGCTGTCGCACCTGCTCGCGCAGGGCAAGCGGGTGCTCGTCACCGCGCACACCGACCGCGCGCTGCGGGAGGTGCGGGACAAGCTGCCCACCGAGATCAAGCCGCTGTCGGTGGCCGTGGTCGGCTCGTCGCGCGAGGACATGTCCGACCTGAAGGTCGCGGTGGAGCGGATCGCGGCGGCGGCCACCGACCACGACGAGGACGCGGCGGCCGACACCGTGCGCCGGTGTCTCGCGGCCGTCGAGGCGCTCGGGCTGCGGCGCGCGGACCTGCACGCGGAGCTGGTGGCCGCGCGGCAGCACGAGGTGCGCGAGCACACCCACGCCGGCTACACCGGCACGCTGGCCGCGATCGCGTCGCGGCTGCGGGCGCAGGAGCCGAGGTTCGGCTGGCTGCGCGACCTCGTCGAGGTGCCCGCCGACAGCGCTCCCCCGCTGACCACGGCCGAAGTCCTGGAATGGCACGGACTCCTGACCGACGCGGCGCTGCGCGCGGACGAGGCGGAGGCGGCGCTGCGGCTCGTCGAGCTGGGCACGGCGCCCGCGCCGCAGGTGTTCGCCGAGTTCGTCGACACCGAGCGCGCCGCCGCGGAGACCGAGGCCCGGCACGCGAACCTCAAGGAGCACCCGGCGTTCGAGGCGGTCCGCGGCGTCGAGCCCGGCGCCCGCACGCAGTTGCGGCGACGGCTGTCGGAGCTGGCCGACGAGGCGGACGACCTCGCGCGCCGGCGGGAGACGTGGATGACCGAGGCGCTGGCCGACGTCCGTTCCGGCCGCGGCCGCCTCTGGCAGGGACGGGCCGCCCAGATCAGCCAGCTCGTCGGGCAGGCCGGCACGCTCGTCGGACAGCTCGGCCCGCTCACCGAGGTCGAGGTCACCGGCAACGTCAACCTGTTGGTGCCGCTGGCGAAGCAGCTGCACGCGCACCTCGCCGGCACCACGCTGAAGACCGGCGCGAACGGGCTGCCCAAGATCGGCGCGCTCACCGCGAAACCGGTGAAGCAGGCGCAGCCGCTGTTCGAGCAGGTGCGGGTCGACGGGCTGGCGCCGACGTCGGCGGCGCAGGTCGGCGCGTTCCTGGTGTGGGCCGAGGCGACGCGGGTCCTCGGCGCGCTGGACCGCGCGTGGCCCGGCGGGGTGCCCACGCTGCCGACCGACCCCGCGCACGAGCGGGTGCAGTGGCACCGCACCGAACTGGACCAGCTGCACCGGGTGCTGCGCCTCGGCGAGGCATTGGAGCTGGAGCAGCGCCGGTTCGCCGAGGCCGGACTGCCGCGGCCGGACTGGACGGACGTCGACGCGGTCCGCCGCTACGCCAACCTGGCCGACGTGGCCGCCGCGGTCGACGCGCACGCCACGGCCACACTTCCGTTGCGTCGCCTGGAGTCGGCGGTGTCCACAGTGGCCGGTCGGGCGGACGTGGCGCCGTGCGTGCCGGCGCTGCTCGCCGCGGCGAGCGAACGCGACCCGGCGTCCTACGCGACGGCGTACCACCGGTTGGCGCGCCTGGTGTCCGTGCGTTCGCTGATGGCGCGCCGGGACGCGCTCGGCGACCGGGTGCCGCCCGGGTTGCGTGCCGCGGTCGCCACCCCGGGGCCATGGGCCGAGCGGCTTGCGGCGTTCGGCGACGCGTGGGCGTGGGCCTCGGCGGGCGCGTGGGTGGTGGCGCAGGGCGCGGCGGACGTGAACGCGCCGCAGGCGGAGATCGGGCTGACCGAGGAGCGGATCCGCCGCGAGATCGAGACGCTGGCGGCGACGCGGGCGTGGCGGCACGCGGTGTCGCCCGACCGGTTGACGGGTCAGGCGCGGGCGAACCTGGAGCACTACGCGTACCTGGTGCGGCGGCTGGGCAAGGGCACCGGGAAGTACGCGGCGCAGCGGCGCGTCGAGGTCCGGCAGGCGATGGACCGCTGCCGTTCCGCGGTGCCGGTGTGGATCATGCCGGTGTACCGGATCGCGGAGCAGTTGCAGATCGCCAGGGACATGTTCGACGTGGTGATCGTCGACGAGGCGTCACAGGCCGGCCTGGAGGCGACGTTCCTGCAGTACCTGGCCCCGAGGATGGTCGTGATCGGCGACGACAAGCAGGTCTCGCCGACCGCCGTGGGGGTCGACCAGCAGCAGCTGCGCGACCTGGCCGGCCAGTACCTCGGCGACGACCCGTACCGCTCGGCGTGGCAGGACCCGCAACGCAGCCTGTTCGACGAGGCGAAGATGCGCTACCGGGGGCTCCTCACGCTCACCGAGCACCGCAGATGTGTCCCGGAGATCATCGGGTTCTCGAACCGCGTCGCGTACGAGCCGGACGGCATCCGCCTGGTCCCGGTGCGCCAGTACGGCGCCGACCGGCTGGAACCGATCAGGGCGGTGTTCGTCGGCGGCACGACCGAGGCCAAGGTCAACGCGGCGGAGGTCGAAGCGGTCGTCGACCAGCTGGAGAAGTGTCTCGCCGACCCGCGCTACGACGGCAAGACGTTCGGCGTGATCTCCCTGCTGGGCGGCGCGCAGGCGAAGGCCGTCGAACGTCGTCTGCTGGACCGGGTCGCCCCGGAGGACTGGGCGGCACGCAAGCTCCAGTGCGGCGACTCGGCGGACTTCCAGGGCGCCGAGCGCGACGTGATGTTCCTGTCGATGGTCGCCGGTGGCGCCGACCGGCTGCTCCCACTGACGCGGGAGATGTTCGTGCAGCGCTACAACGTCGCGGCGTCGCGGGCGCGGGACCAGATGTGGGTGTTTCACTCGGTGCCGCTTGCGGCGCTCACGAACCCGGAGGACATGCGCTTCCAGCTCCTCGACCACTGCTACGGCGTGATCGCGGCCCGCAAGGAAGGCGCGGACGGCTCCCTGACCCGCCCGGTGCCCCCGGACGTGCGGGTCGAGCCGTTCGACTCCCTGTTCGAGCAGCGCGTGGCGAACCGCCTGGTCGGCCTCGGCTACACGATCCTCCCGTCGTACCAGGTCGAGCGCCTCCGGCTGGACCTGGTGGCCGTAGGGTCCCGCGCCAGGCTGGCCATTCTGTGCGAAGGCGACACCTGGTCCGGCCCGACCGCCTACGAACGCGAACTGGCCGCCCAGCGAGACCTCGAACGCTGCGGCTGGCACCTGCACAGAGTCCGCGAGTCCGCCTTCTACGCGGACGAACCGCACACGATGGCGGCCCTGCTGACCCGCCTCGCGGACCTGGACATCCATCCGCGCCCCTAGGGGGTACCCGGGTCTTTCCCTGGACCACCGCTCCTGAAGTGGTAAGCGGCCTGACCTGGGGTGACCATGGAGGTATGAGCCATGAGTTGAGCAGAGCCGACGTCATCGCGTTGGCCAGTCAGAAGGGGCGGCAGTACCAGGTGTCCGCCCAGGTCACGGTCGTCGTGCACGACTTCGACGCGCTCAAGGCAGCCGCGCGGCGGGCGTTCGACCACGGGCGCTTCGCCAGTGAGCAGGAGCGGGCCGCCGCCTGGGCCGCCATCGAGGACGACCCGGCACGGCTCATCTCGCAGGCGCTCGACTTCGCGCGGCTGACCGAGGACGTCCCCGGCCTGCTCCCCCACTCCGCCGACTGGACGGTCGCGAAGGCGAGCTAACGGCGCGAACCCGGGATGTCCGCCTCGATCCTGGCCGCGGTCTTCAGCAGCGGCGGCAGCAGATCCTTGCGCATCGCCTCCAGCGACGTGCGGCTGGCGTGCGCCGACACGTTCACCGCGGCCACGACCCGGCCCGTCCGGTCGCGCACCGGGGCGGCCAGCGCGCGCAGGCCCTCCTCCAGCTCCTGGTTCACGAGCGACCAGCCCTGCGTCCGCACCTTCGCGAGCTCAGTCCGCAGCGCGGCCGCAGACGTCACCGTCCTGGCGGTCAGCGGTGAAAGCGAAACCGCCACCAGGTAGGAGTCCAGCTCCTCGTCGGCGAGCCCGGCCAGCAGCACCCGACCCATCGACGTCGCGTACGCCGGAAACCGGGTCCCCACACTGATCGACACCGTCATGATCCGGCTCACCGGCACCCGCGCGACGTACACCACGTCCTGACCATCGAGCACGGACACCGACGACGACTCGCTGACCTCCTTGACCAGCGCCTCGAGGTGGGACTCCGCGACCTCCGGCAGCGAAAGACTCGACAGGTACGCGTACCCCAGCTCCAGGACCCGCGCGGTGAGCGAGAAGAACCGGCCGTCGCTGCGCACGTACCCCAGCTCTGCGAGCGTCAGCAGGAACCGTCTGGCGACCGCGCGCGTGACGCCGGTGCGCACGGCGACCTCGGACAGCGTCAGCTCCGGGTGGTCGTGGTCGAACGCCCGGATCACCGCCAACCCGCGCTCCAGCGACTGCACGAAGTCGGAACCGCGACCAACCACGACAATCCCCTCGTACGCTTTGCGAACAACAGTTCTTCTGCCGAACGATACCTACCGGGTCAACTGTTGACCCCGCAAGGACCGGCATCTAGGTTCTCCTGGAGAACGAGCGTGCGATCTCCGAACATCCCTCTCTGAGATGGAGTCCCGCCGATGCGACGACACCTCGCTGCGCTCCTGCTCGCGATCTCACTGCTGGCGGCCTGTGGCTCGGAGACCGGCACACAGTCACAGCCCGGCCAGCCGGACAAGGTCACGGTGGGAGTGATCCCGATCCTCGACGTGGCGCCGATCTATCTCGGCATGGAGAAGGGGTTCTTCGAGAAACGCGACATCGACCTGGAGCTGAAGCAGGCCGAGGGCGGCGCGGCGATCGTGCCGGCGGTGGTGAGCAACCAGTACCAGTTCGGCTTCAGCAACGTCATCTCGCTGCTGCTGGCGCACTCCGAGGGGCTGCCGATCAAGGTCGTCAGCAACGGCAACAACTCCACGGGCGTCGACGGCGAGGACTTCGCCGGGCTGATGGTCAAGGCGGACAGCCCCATCTCCTCCCCCAAGGATCTCGAGGGCAAGACGGTCGCCGCGAACACGCTGGAGAACATCGTCGACACAAGCGTTCGCGCGTCGGTGCGCAAGGACGGCGGCGATCCGACGAAGGTCAAGTTCGCGGCCCTGCCGTTCCCCGAGCAGCCCGCCGCGCTCGCGGCCGGGCGGGTCGACGCGGTGTTCGTGGTGGAGCCGTTCCAGCAGGCGGTGCTCGCCGCGGGCGGCCGCAAGATCGCGTCCAGCTACGTCGACGCCGCGCCGAACCTGGCCGTGGCGCTGTACTTCACCTCTGAGCAGCTGCGGTCCGAGAACCCCGACCTGGTCAAGCGGTTCACCGAGGCGATGGCCGAGTCACTGTCCTATGCGGACAGTCACCCGGACGAGGCGCGGCAGATCATCGGCACCTACACGAAGATCGCGCCCGACGTGATCGAGAAGGTCACGCTGCCCAAGTGGCCCGCGGAGATCAACCGCGACTCCATCGACGCGCTCGCCGACCTGGCCCTGGAGGACGGCCTGCTGACCGACCCGGCCGACGTGAACGCGCTGCTGCCGTGACGGTGCTGCTCGGCCTCGCCGGGTTGCTCGGCTTCGGCGTGCTGTTGGAGCTGGCGCCCCGACTGGGTCTGGTCCCCGCGAGGTACGCGCCGCCGACGAGCGAGATCCTGTCGACGCTCGCCGAGCAGTTCGGCCGCGCGGAGTTCTGGCAGGCCACGCTCGACACGTTGGGCACCTGGCTGCTCGGGCTGGCGATCGCGGTCGCGGCCGGGGTGGCGATCGGTGTGCTGATCGGCTCGGTGCCGGTGCTGCGCGCGGCGACCGCGTCGACGATCGAGTTCCTGCGGCCGATCCCGTCGGTGGCGCTGATCCCGCTCGTGGTGGTGCTGTACGGGTCGACGGTCTCTGCGACGATCGTGCTCGTCGTGTACGCGGCCTTCTGGCAGGTGCTGATCCAGGTGCTGGCCGGCGTCGCGGACATCGACCCGGTGGCGAGCGACACCGCGCGCTCCTACCACCTGGACAAACTGGCCCGGATCCGTTACCTGGTCTGGCCGACGGCACTCCCCTACGTCGTCACCGGCGTCCGGCTGGCGGCGACCGTCGCGCTGATCCTGACGATCACCGGCGAGCTGGTCATCGGCTCGCCCGGCCTCGGCCGGGAGATCGCGAACGCGCGCTCCTCCGGCGCGGTGCCGACGATGTACGCGCTGATCGTGGTCACCGGCCTGTTCGGCGTCGCGGCGAACGTGGTGGCCCGCGCGGCCGAACGCAAGGCGCTCGCCTGGCACCCGTCGATGCGGACTGAGGTGCCGGCATGAAGCCGATCATGCTCCCGGACCACGTCACCGCCGCCACGCGGAGCGGACCCACAGTCACGCTGCCGGAGGTGCCGGCATGACCGTGGTGAGACAGGTCGGGTTCGCCGTCGGGCTCCCGATCGTCTTGGTTGCCCTGTGGTGGTTCGCGAGCGCCGGCAGCACCGACTTCTACTTCCCGCCGCTGAAGAAGATCGTCGAGGTCTTCCCGGACACGTGGTTCGGGCCCCGGCTCGTCGACGACGTCCTGCCGAGCCTCGCCCGCCTCGGCATCGGCTACGCGGCCGCTCTCGTCATCGGCATCGGCCTCGGCATGCTGATCGGCGCGAACCGGTGGGTCCGGGCGCTCGTCGAGCCGCTGCTGGAGTTCCTGCGCGCGGTGCCGCCGCCCGTGCTGGTGCCGATCCTCATGCTGATCGCCGGCATCGGCGACGTGATGAAGGTGCTGGTGATCGTCTCCGGCTGCGTGTGGCCGATCCTGCTGAACACGGTCGAGGGCGTCCGCGCGGTCGACGAGGTGCTCACCGACACCTGCCGCAGCTACCGAATACGCGGCGGGCGGCGGATGTGGCACCTGGTGGCGCGTTCGGCGAGCCCGCAGATCGTCGCCGGCGCGCGGCAGGCGCTGTCGATCGGGATCATCCTCATGGTCATCAGCGAGATGTTCGCGGCAAGCAGCGGCATCGGCTTCACGGTGATCCAGTTCAAGGACGGCTTCCGCATCCCGCAGATGTGGAGCGGGGTGATCCTGCTCGGTCTGCTGGGGGTCCTGCTGGCCGTGCTGTTCCGGCTCGTCGAGCGTCGGGTGCTCGGTTGGTACCACGGCATCCGTGCCGTACAGAAGGAGCGCTGATGCTCACCGTCAAGGAGCTGAGCAAGACCTACGACGCGAAGGGGCGCCGGGTCGAGGCGATCGGCGACGTGTCGTTCACCGTGGCCGACGGCGAGTTCGTGTGCGTGGTCGGCCCGTCCGGCTGCGGCAAGACCACACTGCTGCGCTGCGTCGCCGGCCTGCTGGCGCCGACCTCGGGCGAGGTGTTCGTCGAGGGCGCGAAGGTGACCGGCCCGCCGGACGGCCTCGCCGTGGTGTTCCAGGAGTACGGCAGGAGCCTGTTCCCGTGGCTGCGGGTGGCCGACAACGTCGACCTGCCGCTGCGCGCCGGCGGCATGGCGAAGACGAGGCGGCGCGAGCTGGTCGCGGAGGCGCTCGACGCCGTCGGCCTCTCCGACGCGCACTCGGCGTACCCGTGGCAGCTCTCCGGCGGCATGCAGCAGCGCGTGGCCATCGCGCGCGCGATCGCCTACCAGCCACGGGTGCTGCTGATGGACGAGCCGTTCGCGGCGGTCGACGCGCAGACCCGCGCGGACCTGGAGGACCTGATCCGGTCGGTGTGGTCGCGCCTGGGCGTGACGCTGCTGTTCGTCACCCACGACATCGACGAGTCCGTCTACTTGGGACAGCGCGTCGTCATGCTGTCCGCCTCCCCCACCACCGTCGCGGAGGATCTCACGATCGACCTGCCGCCCGAGCGCGACCAGCTCGGCACGAGGAGCGATCCCCGGTTCACCGAACTGCGCGGCCAGGTATACGCGCAGATCCAGAAAGCCAAGCAGGAGCGCACATGACTGGGCTGCTAGACACATCGACCTTCTCCGGCAACGTGTTCAGCGGCGGCTGGGTACTCGCACACGGCGGCGACACCGCGATCATCGAGCCCGCGACCGGCAATGAGCTGGGCCGCACCGGTGTCGCCGACGCGTCCGATGTGGACAGAGCGGCGGCACAGGCAGCCGCGGCACAGAAGGAATGGGCAGCCGCAACGTTCGAGGAGCGGGCGGCGGTGTGCCGGCGCGCCGGAGTCCTCATCGAGCAGCACACAGCAGAGCTGAGCAGCTGGGTTGTCCGGGAAACCGGCGCGGTGCCGGGGATGGCGGCGTTCGCGGTCGGCGTCGCCGCGCAGGAGTGCTACGAGGCCGCGGCGCTCGCCTCCCAGCCGCCCGGCCAGATCCTGCCGACCAACCAGCCGCGGCTGTCGCTGCTGCGCCGGGTGCCGGTGGGCGTGGTCGGCGTGATCTCGCCGTTCAACGTGCCGCTGATCCTGTCGATCCGGTCGGTCGCGCCGGCGCTCGCGCTCGGCAACGCGGTGGTGCTCAAGCCGGACCTGCGCACGCCGGTCAGCGGCGGCTTCGCTATCGCGCGGGTGTTCGCCGAGGCCGGGCTGCCCGACGGGCTGCTGCACGTGCTGCCCGGCGGCGCCGACGCGGGCAGCGCGCTCGTCACCGATCCCCGCGTGCGGGTCATCTCCTTCACCGGCTCGACCGAGACCGGCCGCAAGGTCGGCGAGCTGGCCGCGCGGCACCTCAAGCGAGTGCACCTGGAGCTGGGCGGCAACTCGGCGCTGGTGATCCTCGACGACGCCGACCTCGACCGTGCGGTGTCGGCCGGCGCGTGGGGCTCGTTCCTGCACCAGGGCCAGATCTGCATGACCGCGGGCCGGCACCTGGTACACGAGCGCGTCGCGGACTCCTATGTGGACGCGCTGGCCGCGCACGCGGACGCGTTGCCGGTCGGCGACCCGTCGGCGGGCGAGGTCGCGCTCGGTCCGCTCATCGACGCGGGCCAGTGCGCCAAGGTGCACTCGCTCGTCACGTCCACTGTGGACGCCGGCGCGCGGCTCGCGGCCGGCGGCACTCACGACGGCCTGTTCTACCGGCCGACCGTCCTGGACCGGGTCGGCGTCGACATGCCCGCGTACGCCGGCGAGGTGTTCGGCCCGGTGGCGCCGGTGGTCCGGTTCTCGTCCGACGACGAGGCCGTGAAACTGGCCGCGGGCAGCGCGTACGGCCTGTCGCTGTCGATCCTGACCGGGGACGCGATGCGTGGGCTCGCGCTGGCGGAACGCATTCCCACCGGGATCGTGCACATCAACGACCAGACGGTGAACGACGAGGCGGTGGCGCCGTTCGGCGGCGTGCTCGACTCCGGCACCGGCGCGCGGTTCGGCGGGACCGCGAACGCGGAGGCCTTCACCGAGTCCCGTTGGATCACGCTGCGCGGCGAGATCCCCGCGTACCCGTTCTGAGGAGGTTTTTCGTGACGCTCCCACCTTTTCGCGCTGACCACGTCGGCAGCCTGCTGCGGCCGGCCGCGCTGCTGACCGCACGCGACGACCACGCGAACGGCCGGATCTCGGCGGAAGAGCTGCGCGCGGCCGAGGACGAGTCGATCCGGCACGTGGTGGCCATGCAGGCCGAGGTCGGGCTGCGGTCGGCGACCGACGGCGAGTTCCGGCGGACGTCCTGGCACATGGACTTCATCTACCGGCTCGGCGGCATCTCCAGCTCCGACGAGTCGATCAAGGTGCGCTTCGAGAACGAGGCGGGCCAGATCGAGTTCAGCACCGCCGCGTTGCATGTGGACGGTCCGGTTCGCCTGCGGGAGACCATCTTCGCCGACGACTTCACGTACCTGAAGTCCGTCGCCGGGGACGCGAGCACGCCGAAGCTGACCATCCCGTCGCCGAGCATGGTGCACTACCGCGGCGGCCCGGCCGCACTGGACCCGACCGTGTACCCGGAGGAGGAGCAGTTCTGGGCCGACCTGTCCGCCGCGTACGCGCAGCAGGTCGCCGCGGTCGCGGAGCTGGGCTGCACGTACCTCCAGCTCGACGACACGAGCCTCGCGTACCTGAACGACCCGGCGCAGCGCGCCGAGCTGACCGCGCGCGGCGACGACGCCGAGCACCAGCACCTGCGCTACATCCGCCAGATCAACGCGGCGATCGCGGACCGGCCGTCGAGCCTGCGGGTCACCACCCACATGTGCCGGGGCAACTTCCGGTCGTCGTGGGCGGCGTCCGGCGGCTACGACTTCGTGGCCGAGGCCCTGTTCTCCGAGCTGGCGGTGGACGGCTTCTTCCTGGAGTACGACGACGACCGGTCCGGCAGCTTCGCGCCGCTGCGGTTCGTGCCGCCCGGCAAGCAGGTGGTGCTCGGGCTGGTCACGACCAAGCGCGGCGCGCTGGAGTCGAAGGACGACCTGAAGCGCCGCATCGACGAGGCGACCAAGTACGTGCCGCTGGAGCAGCTGTGCCTGTCCCCGCAGTGCGGTTTCTCCTCGACCGTCGACGGCAACGTCCTCACCTACGACGAGCAGGTGGCCAAGCTGGCGCTGATCGTGGAGACCGCCGCCGAAATCTGGGGCTGAGCTAACGAACGATCGTGCTACTCTCGGCGGCATGAACAAGGGCGAGGCCACCCGGGAGGCGATCCTGGACACGGCGAGCCGCCTGGCCAGGACGGTCGGCCTCGGCGGCATCACCATCGGCACGCTCGCCGCGAGCGCCGAGCTGTCCAAGAGCGGCCTGTACGCGCACTTCAAGTCGAAGGAGTCGCTGCAGATCCAGGTGCTGGAGCACACACGGGTGCGGTTCGTGACCGAGGTCGTCGCGCCCGCGCTGACCGCGCCGCGCGGGGAGCCGCGCGTGCGGGCCATGTTCGAGAACTGGCTGCGGTGGGACCGCCAGCCCGGCGGCTGCCTGCTGGTGGCGGCGTCCAGCGAGCTGGACGACCAGCCGGGTCCCGCGCGGGACCGCCTGGTCCGCGACCAGCAGGACTGGCTGGACACGCTCGCGGAGGTCTTCCGCACCGGTGTCGCGGAGGGCGACTTCCGCGCCGACGCCGACCCGGACCAGTTCGCCTTCGACCTGGACGGCGTCATGCTGTCCTGCCACCTGAGCAACCGCCTGCTCGCCGACCAGAACGCCGAGTCCCGGGCCCGCAGAGCATTCGAGACACTGCTGAAGAACGCCCGCTAGCTCACTCCCACTTGAAGGGCCGCATCCATGCCTTCCAAAAAAAGCACGATCGATCGTCTTATTAAGCGCAGCCAGCTCACCGCTATCCGCGTCACATTCAGCACGCTCGAACGCCTCGCTCCCGACCTGGGCGCCCGCTGGGCGGAGCGGCTCTGGCTGACGGTCCCCCGCTACCGCGGCCGCGCGAGACCGGACGTGCTCCCGAGGGGCGAGCGCTTCACGGTCACGGTCAGGGGCCGCCAGATCGTCGGCACCGCGTGGGGCACGGGTCCGAACGTCTACCTGGTCCACGGCCGCGGCGGGGTGAGCACGCAGCTCCACGCGTTCGTCGCGCCGCTGCTGGCCGCCGGGCACCGGGTGGTGACGTTCGACGCCCTCAGCCACGGCGCGTCCGACCCCGGCGCGCTCGGCCCGCGCCGCAACACGATCCCGGAGATGGCCGACGCGTTGACGGCAGTGGTCGCCGCGCAGGGCCCGGCGCACGCGGTGATCTCGCACTCGCTCGGCTGCGCGTCGACGTTCTTCGCGCTGCGCGGTGGTTTGCGTGCCGAGCGGCTCGTGTTCCTCGCGCCGATGGCCCAACCCGACCCGTACACCTTCGTGTTCGCGGCGACGCTGGGGTTCGGGGAGCGGATCCGCACCAGGATGATGGCGCGGGTCGAGGCGCGCGCGGGCGTGCCGTGGGCGGACTTCGACCTCCCGACGATGGTCCGGCGCATCGCGCCGCCGCCGCTGCTGACGGTCCACGACCCGGCCGACACCGAGACCCGGTACGCGGACAGCGTGGCACTCGCGAAGGCGTGGCCGGAGTCGCAGCTGGTCACCGCGCCGGATCTCGGCCACTGGCGGGTGCTGCGCGACCCGGACGTCGTGACCCGTGCGGTCTCGTTCACGACCGAGGACGCGCCAGCCGTTCACAGGGCCGGATAAATGCTGGCGGCGCACGGGGTCAGCCAGTCGCGCAAGGTGGCCGCGTCCGCCGCGAACGCCGCCGGGTCGTCGTTACGCACGAACTCCAGCAGCGCGTACGAGGTCGCCGGCAGCGCGGCCAGCACCGGCTGCCACAGGTTCGCGCCGGCCGCGAGCGGCAGCCGTTCGCCGTTGGGGTCCCAGGTGAAGACGTGTGCCGCCACCGGGGACAGCGCCGGCACCGCGGCGAGCGCGTCGTCGAGCGACGACCCGATCGGCGGCTGCCAGTACGCCCGCAGGGCCGGCACCGCCTCGAACAGCGCCAGCGCCGAGGGCAGCATGTCGGTCAGCGTGTTGGCGTGGTACTCGACCGCCAGCTCGACGCCCTCGCCCGCCGCCAGCGCGGCCACCCGCGCCAGGTCCGCGACCACCGCCGCCCGGTCCGGCTCGACGGCGGACCCCGCGCGCCCGGCCCACACCCGGATCCGCGTCGCGCCGAGCGACAACGCCGTCGCGAGCACGTCGTCGAAGCCGTCGCCGTCCGCGCGGTAGTACGACCCGTACGCCTCGACCGCGAGCCCCGCGTCGGCGCACCGGGCCGCCACCTCGCGGGCGACCGCGTGCGCGCCGACCGGCACGTGCACGTCCCCACCCCACTCGACCGCCCGCATCCCGTGCGCGGCGGCCAGCGCGATGACGTCCACAGTGGACAGTTGACGAAACGTCACGGACACGAGTCCTGGCAGCACAGTCATGTGACATCCCGCGGCGTCCAGCCCAGCACCCGGCGCGCCTTGTCGAGGCTCATCGTCTTCCCGGTGGCGTCGCCGCTGATCGCGAACGCCTCGAAGCCGTGTCCCCGGTAGTGCAGCGCCGCCTCGATCGCCGCGGCGACGTCGCGCCCGGACGTGCTGATCGCCCGCTGCATCGGCGTCTCGCTCTTCGGCCACTGGTCCTCCGGCATGGGGAAGCACAGCCGCAGGCACACCGTGTCGATGCCGTACTCGGTCGCGGCGCGGCAGACCTCCTCGCCGAGCCGCTTGGACAGACCGTAGAAGTCGGTGGCGTTCGGCGGCACCGACTCGTCGGGGAACGTGAACATCCCGGTCCGCCCCTCGAACCGGTAGACCGACATGCTGCTGGTGTAGACCACGTGCCGGACCCCGGCCCGGTGCGCGCCGAGAAGCGTCAGGTACAGGCCGGACACGGCGACGTCGAAGTGCGCGCGGACGTTCGCCGGGCTCCCCCAGTCCGGCCCCGGCCCCATCGCCATGAACACCACGGAGTCCACTTCGGACGCCAGCGACTCGACCAGGTCCACGTCGTGCAGGTCGCCGGTGTGGTAGTCCACATCGGACACCGGCGCGGCGGGCGCCACGATGTCCAGCACCCGGACCGAATGCGTGCGGGCCAGCACCGGCACCACCAGCGAGCCGACCAGCCCGCAACCGCCGACCACCAGAAGCCGCATACCTTTCCCTTCTACACCTTGACGTGTGCGTCGCGGCCGGCGCGCAGGCCGACCAGCGCGTGCGCGGCCGCGACCCCGACGAGCACCGCGAGCGGCACCCGCCAGCCGCCGGTCGAGTCGTGCAGCGCGCCGAACAGCACCGGCCCGACGGCCGCGACGAGATAACCGACCGACTGTCCCATACCGGCGATCGCCGCGGACGACCGCGCGTCGGCGGCACGCAGGCTGAAGAACGTCAGTGCGAGGAAGAACAGCGCGCCGGCGCCGACGCCCGTGGTCAGCACCCACACCACCGCGAGGCCCGGCGCGACCAGCAGTCCGACGTACCCGATCAGCGCGAGCACCGACGACCCCGCGGCGATCAGCCGCTGGTCGGGCAGGCGGGTCATGAGCAGCGGCACGACGAGGCTCATCAGCACGCCGACCATCTGGTACGCGAACAGCAGCCAGCCCGCGGCGGTCTCGCTCATGCCGTAGCTGTGCAGAATGGACGGATACCACGCGAGCACGCTGTAGAAGCCGCTCGCGGACAACGCCATGAACGCGGCGCACTCCCACGCGAGCAGCGACCGCCACGGCGTGCCGCCTTCCCGGCGTCCGGCACGGCGACCCGGCGGCGCCGGGACAGCTGCGGCGACCACACGGCGAGCGCGACCAGCACGAACCCGGCCCACACGCCGAGCGCGGTGCGCCACCCCCCGGGCAGCGCGCCGGCCAGCGGCACGGCGACCCCGGCGGCGGTCGACGCGACGATGCCGATCACCGCCGTGTAGACGCCGGTGACCGCGCCGATCTGGTCGGGGAAGTCGCGTTTGATCAGGCTCGGCAGCAGCACGTTGCCGACCGAGATCGCCGCGCCGAGCAGGACCGTGCCGACCCACAGCAGCCCGGTGACCGGGATCGACCGCGCCACGATGCCCGCCGCGAGCACGGCGAGCGCTATCCACAGGAGCTGGTCGGTGCCGACGCACCGCGCGAGGCGCGGGACCTGCGGCGACACCGCGGCGAACGTGAGGAGCGGCAGCGTGCCGATGAAGCCGGCCTCGCCGCCCGTGAGGTCCAGGTCGGCACGGATCGTCTCGATCAGCGGCCCGACCGACGTCAACGCGGCCCGCAAGTTGGCCGCGATCAGCAGAAAACCCGCGATCAACAGCACCCGCCTAGCCGTCGAGGGCGACTCCTCGTCAGCAGCCCTCACGACCGTCACTTGGCCAACCTGCCGACCGACGTCAACGCGGCCCGCAAGTTGGCCGCGATCAGCAGAAACCCGCGATCAACAGCACCCGCCTGGCCGTCGAGGGCGACTCCTCGTTAGCAGTCCTCACGACCGTCACATGGCCAACCTCTCATACGCCTGCCATGGCCAGCAATGATGAGATGACAGGGTGACGTGGATCGAGCTCGAGAACGCGGTCAATGTGCGGGACGTCGGCCAGTTACCGGCCGGGAACGGCGCGCGGACGAGAACGGGGCGGCTCGTCCGCTCCGACAACCTGCAGGACCTGTCGCCTGCGGACATCAGCAGGCTGGTCGAGGAGGTGGGTGTCACCACGGTGATCGACCTGCGGAGCACGCCGGAGGTCGAGGCGGAGGGGCCGGGGCCGCTGCGCGCGGACGACCGGGTGCGGCACGTGCACCTGTCGGTGCTGCCCGAGGGCGGGCAGAACACGGACGTCGCGAGCGACGCCTTGGCGGTCGGCAGGAAGCGGGCGCTCGCGAAGAGCCCGGACGACATGGTGGGCGCCTTCTACCTGGGCTATCTCGAGGACCGGCCGGAGAGTGTCGTCGGCGCGCTGCGCGCCATCGCCGGCGCGCCGGGCGCCGCGCTGGTGCACTGCGCGGCGGGCAAGGACCGGACCGGCGTCGTCGTCGCGCTGGCGTTGTCGGCGGTGGGCGTCCCCCGCGAAGTGGTCGTCGCCGACTATGCCGCGACGGGCGAACGCATCGAGGCGATCCTGGACCGGCTCCGCTCGTCCCCCACCTACGCCGACGACGTCGACCGGCTGCCGGCCCACGAGCACGATCCCCGGCCCGACATCATGGACCGGTTCCTGCTGGGCCTCGACGGCGCGCACGGTGGTGTGCTCGGCTGGCTCGCGGCGCACGGGTTCGGCACGCTGGACGTGGACAGGCTGCGGCGCAAGCTGGTGGAGGAGTGACGATGAACCGGTCAGTACTGATCACCGGCGGCGCCGGTGGGCTCGGGGTGGCCGTGACCTCGGCGTTCGCCGACGCGGGCTGGCGGGTCGTCGCCCCGGTCCGCACGCCGGGACGGCTGCCGTCGGTCGTCGAGGTGACCGCCGACCTGACCGACCCGGCGTCGGTGGCCTCGGCCGTGGCGGTAGCCGTGGCTGATCCGGAAGCCCCACTGAAGGCGGTGGTGAACCTGGTGGGCGGCTTCGCGTCCGGCGGGCTGGTCCACGAGACGCCCGTCGAGGACTTCGAGGCACAGTTCCGGGCCAACCTGCGACCGACGTATCTCGTGTGCGCGGCGACGCTGCCGTACCTGACCGCCGGCGGCGCCATCGTGTGCCTGTCGAGCCGGTCGGCACTGCACCCGTTCGCCGGGGCCGCCGGCTACGTCACGTCGAAGGCGGCGGTGCTCGCCCTGGTGGACGCGTTGGCTGTGGAGTACAAGTCGGTGCGGGTGAACGCGGTCCTCCCCAGCGTGATCGACACGCCCGCGAACCGAGCCGCCATGCCGAACTCGAACCGGTCGGACTGGGTCTCGCCGGCCGCCATCGCCGAGACGATCCTCTTCCTGTGCTCGGACGAGTCCCGGAGCATCAGCGGGGCGCGGATCCCCGTGTACTCGGCTAGTTTGCCCGCATGAAGAGCTGTTCGTCGTGCGGACACGAGGACATGGAGCCGGGCTTCATGGCCGCCAGCAGCTCCCCGGGGTACGGGCGCTGGGTGCCCGGTGAGCTGGAGGTCAGCTTCCTCGGCAACGCGAAGATGGCGGGCAAGTCGGAGTGGGTGGTGCGGGCGTACCGCTGCACGTCGTGCTCGCACCTGGACCTGTACGCGGTGGACCCCGGCTGACCGGGGCCGGCGGCCGATCCCCTCAGGGAAAAGTCAGGGATACCGCCGGATGTCCCCGTCAGCGCACCCCCGTACGTTCAACCCGTGCCACTCATCGAGACCCACGCGCTGGAGAAGCGCTACGACAACAAGGTGACCGCCCTCGCGGATCTCACCGTGTCCATCGAACCTGGGGTGGTGGGCCTTGTCGGGGTGAACGGCGCCGGCAAGAGCACACTCATCAAGCTCGCCCTCGGGCTCCTCGAACCGACCGGCGGGCAGATCCGCGTCCTCGGGCTCGACCCGCTGAAGGACGGCGACCGGGTGCGCGGCCGGGTCGGCTACATGCCGGAGCACGACTGCCTCCCACCTGACATGATCGCCGCCGAGTTCGTCACCCACATGGCGCGGATCAGCGGTCTGCCGGCGGCGATGGCCCGCGAAAGAGCCTCCGAAACACTCCGGCACGTCGGCCTCTACGAGGAGCGCTACCGCCGCATCGGCGGCTACTCGACCGGCATGAAGCAGCGCGTCAAGCTCGCGCAGGCCCTCGTGCACGACCCCGAGCTGCTCCTTCTCGACGAGCCGACCAACGGGCTCGACCCCGCGGGCCGGCGCGCGATGCTCGACCTGGTGCACCGGATCGGCACCGAGTTCGGCATCTCCGTCGTCGTCTGCAGCCACCTGCTCGGCGAGATCGAGCGGATCTGCACCTCGCTGGTCGCCATCGACGCCGGGAAGCTTCTCCGGTCCGCGACGCTGGACTCGATGACCCAGGCCCGCGACGTCCTCATGGTCGAGGTCGACGAGGACGCCGACACCCTGGCCGAGGCGCTGAAGAAAGCGGGCCTCGAGGTCCGGCACGAGGGCCGCGTGCTGCTCATCCGCGTGGACGAGGACACCGTGTACGACCTGATCCGCGACGCCGTCGCCGATCTCGACCTCTCGCTCCACCGCCTCGAACGCCAGCGCCACCAGGTGGCCGACCTGTTCCGTGACCTGCCCACCCCGGAGGAGGCCGCCCGTGTCAACGCCTAAGACAGGTGTCATCCACGACATCGGCTACCAGCGCTACGAAGGCCCCCGCCTCGGCCGGGGCTACGCCGCGCGCTCGCTGTTCGTCCACAGTGTCCGGTCCGCCTACGGGCTCGGGCGCAGCGCGTGGGCGAAGGTGCTGCCGATCGGACTGTTGGGCATCGCCAGCATCACCTCGCTGATCCTGGTCGTCATCAACACGCAGCTGCCCGTCGAGGTCATCGACTACGTGGGCATCGCGTCCACGTTCACTTACGCCGCAACGGTGTTCGTGGCCGTGGTGGCGCCCGAGCTGGTGTCGGTCGACCTGCGCAGCAACCTCCTGCAGCTCTACCTGTCGCGCCCGCTGCGCAGGGAGAACTACGCGCTCACCAAGCTCGCCGCGCTCGTCGCCGCAGTGTTCCTGCTGCTCGCCATCCCCATGGTGATCATGTTCATCGGCATGGCGTTCAGCACCGACACCGGCATCTCGGGCGTCTTCGACGAGCTGGGTGGCCTGTTCCTCGGCCTGCTCGCCGCCGCGATCCACGCCGCACTGCTCGGCGCGCTCGGCCTGCCGATCGCCTCGCTGTCGGGCCGCCGGGTGTTCGCCTCCGGGATGATCATCGCGGTGTTCCTCCTGACCGCGCCGGTCTCCGGTGCGCTGCGGGCGTTCAGCTCCGGCACACTCGGCCAGCTCGCCGGCCTGATCGACCCGTCCGTCCTGCTCAACGGTGTCGACCAGTGGCTGTTCGGCGGCGGCATCGGCCTCGTCCAGATGGGCGACTTCGGCCCGCTGTACGGACTCGTCACGGTCGCGTTGATCGCGCTCGGCACCGCCTGCGCGGTGTGGCGCTACAAGAAGGTGAAGTCATGAGCGAGGTGGAACTGAACGGCGTCTCCCGCTGGTACGGGAACGTGGTGGCGGTCAACGACGTCACCCTGACGATCGGCCCCGGCCTCACCGGCCTGCTCGGCCCCAACGGCGCCGGCAAGACGACCGTCCTGCACCTGATGGCCGGCCTGATGGCGCCGTCGCAGGGCGAGGTGTTGGTCGGCGGCGAGTCGGCGTGGCGCAACCCCGAGATGTACCGCAAGCTCGGGCTGGTCACCGAACGCGAGAGCGTGCCGGGATTCCTGACGGCGTGGGAGTTCGTGCTCGCCAGCGCGAAGCTCCACAAGCTGCCGAACCCGGCGGACGCGGCCAACAAGGCGCTCGCGATCGTCGAGATGCAGGACGCCCAGGACCGCCGGATCTCCACCTACTCCAAGGGGATGCGGCAGCGCACCAGGGTCGCGGCCGCGCTCGTGCACGACCCGACGGTGCTGCTGCTGGACGAGCCGTTCAACGGCATGGACCCGCGCCAGCGCCTGCACATGATGGAGCTGCTGAACCGGATGGCCGACGAGGGCCGCACGATCCTGTTCAGCTCGCACATCCTGGAGGAGGTCGAACAGCTGTCGGGCACCGTGCAGGTGATCGTGGCCGGCCGCCTCGCCGCGTCCGGCGACTACCGGCACATCCGGCGGCTCATGACCACCCGGCCGCACCAGTTCACCATCGCCTCCTCCGACGACCGTCTCCTCGCGACGGTTCTCATGGGTCAGGCGTCGGTGTCCGGGGTGAGCATCGAGCCGACCGGCGTGCACGTGCACGCCAACGACTACGGCACGTTCACCCGCGCGCTCGCGAAGCTCGCCAAAGAGCGGAACATCCGGCTGACGACGATCCTGCCGTCCGACGAATCACTCGAGAAGGTCTTCTCCTACCTGGTGGCGACATGAACCTCACGATCATGGGACTCACCGCGCGCGCCCTGCTGGGCCGCAAGCGGGTACTGATGCTGCTCCCAATGCCGATCATGCTCATCGGGCTGACGCTCATCGGCGTCACGTCCGGCGCGAGCGACGCGGAGTGGGGTCCGGTGGTGTTCACCAACCTCGGGCTCAGCGTGATCCTGCCGCTGACCGCGCTCATCGTCGGCAGCAGCGCACTCGGCCTGGAGATCGACGACGGCACGATCACCCACCTGCTCACCAAACCGTTGCCCCGCAGCGAGATCGTCCTGTCGAAGCTCGCCGTGGCATGGCTCGTCACGACGGTCGCCACGGCCATCCCGCTCGCCGCGGCCGCACTCATCGGCGGCTCCGGCTCACTCGCGGTCGGGCTGGTGATCGGCTCCGCGATCGGCGGACTCGCCTACAGCGCGCTGTTCCTGGCGCTGTCGGTGATGACGAAGCGGCCGGTCGCGGTCGGGCTGGTGTACATCATGCTGTGGGAGAACATCCTGGTCAGCTACGTCGACGGCGCCCGCGTGTTCAGCGTGCGCCAGCACGCCACCGCGATCGCCGACTTGATCGGCAACACCCAGCTGATCAACTCCTCGGTGTCGGTGACCACCGCCCTCATCATGTCGATCGTGTTCATCCTTGTTGGCACGATCGGCGCCACACAGCGACTCCGATCGTTCGCTCTGACCGGCGAAGCCAACTAGGGCCTGTCTTACGGATCTTGTGGTGTGGGGCCGGAGTGGACGGTCGGGATCGACGCCACGATCGTGCGTGCGCATCAGCACGCCGCGGGTGCCCCGCCGGCTGCCCACACACCGGCGGGCCCAGGCTCAGCGCAACGAGTAGCCCGTGACGTTCGTCAACATCTGTACCCACACCAGGTTGAACGGGCCATGCTGGTGCCGTGAACCGCTACCTGCTCGACAACCGCCGCCCGGAGGCGGGCCAGCGGTTCGTGGCGCTCGCCGAGCTGTTTGATCCCTGGACGTTCCGCCACCTCGACGACCTAGGGCTCGGCGAAGGGTGGCGGTGTTGGGAAGTGGGCGCGGGCGGCGTCTCGGTGCCGCGTGGCCTGGCAGAGCGAGTGGGGACGAGTGGGCGGGTGCTGGCCACCGACATCGACGTGTCGTGGATCGAGCCCGCGGCAGACGTTGTCCTCGAGGTGCGCCGCCATGACGTGCTCCGCGATCCGCCGCCGTCCGAGACGTTCGACCTGGTCCACGCGCGGCTGGTGCTGGTCCACCTCGAGGACCGCGCGGCCGCGCTGCAAGTCATGATCGATGCGCTGCGGCCGGGCGGATGGCTGGTGCTCGAAGATGCAGACCCAGCGCTGCAGCCGCTCGCCTGCCCGGACGAGCGCGGCCCCTCCGAGGAGCTGGCGAACCGCCTGCGCACCCGGATCCGCACACTGATGGTCGAGCGCGGCGCGGACCTCGCGTACGGTCGCACGCTACCCCGGCTGCTGCGTGAGTCAGACCTAAGGGACGTGAGAGCGGAGGCCTACTTCCCGATCGCGTCACACGCGTGCTCGATCTTGGAGGCGACCACGGTCCAACACGTCCGCGATCAGCTGCTGGCCGCGGAATTGGCGACGGCGGAGGAGATCGAGACACACCTCGGGAACCTCGCCCGCGGCGACCTGGACCTCATGCTCGCACCGATGATCACCGCATGGGGCCGCAAACCAGACTAGTTTCGTGATTCCGTGCAGATCGTGTGAAGGTTGGGTCGGGCATGCGCTGTGCCGGTCCTTCGCTATGGGGGCCGGCCGAGTCTGGTGGGTTTCACGGTCAGACGACACCAACTCCCCTCCCATCATGGTGACTTTGAAGCAGACAGGATTAGACGAAACCCCGGTACCAGAGCCAAAAGGGCGTGAGTCCCTCCACAAGTGACGGGACCTCAGGGGGCGTCCACTCGGATCACCCCGTGCGGTAGCTCGCCATATTTCGTTGCCGTGTCTTCGCCGTGGCCGGACACCCCATCGAGGCGCGTCGGCGAAGACGCGGCTCCGATCGCCGCAACCCACTGCCGACGCGGCCCCGTCGGCGATCGTCTGACCGCGTCACCACCCCTTCATGCCCTAGAACGGTGCGGGTTCCGGATCAGCGATCGGCTCCGGTTCATGAGTGACCCGGAACCCGTGTTTCGTGACCCAGGTCAGGTCGCGGCCGTTGGGTGACTTCTCCACCCGCCAACCGCCGTGGGTCTTGGCCCGATGATGCGGCCGACACGCCGGCCGCACGTTCTCCTGATCCGTCGGCCCCCACGGGAACGCCGTCACATGATCCAAATCGCACACGTGCGCCGGTCTCACACACCCCGGACCCGTACACGTCGGATAGCTGGCCTCAATGTGATCCCGCAACGCCGCCGGCGGACGGTACTTACGGCGCCCCACATCAACCGCATGCCCGGTCAGCGGATCGGTCAGGATCCGCTGCCACACCGCGTCTTCTTGCGCGGCAAGTTCCAGAGCCCGCTGCGCCGGCAACCACCCATACCCAGCCAGGAAGCCCGGCTTGGTGTCCACCCCCAACACCGTCGACGCCGGCAGAGTGAGCCGAACATGCACCTTCACGTTCTCGAACCCCTTGCCCGCTAGGCAATCCAACCCCACGTCCGCAGTGATCTGATCCATGGTGCGACCATCACCAGCAGACCTGATCTGCCTCGCGACCGCCCGAATCCGATCATGAGCAAGCTGGACACGCTCCACATCACCCTGAAGCGACAACAAAGCAGCACCATCACCAAGATGCTCACGCACAACGCGACGAGCCGCCGACTTCGCCACGGCACGCGCCGCCACAGCCTCCGGATCCGCACGCGCCACCGCACGACGCAACCGATAGTTGAGCTGCTGACCATTCAACTCCCCCGCCTGCGCCACTATCTCCGCCTCCACCCGCGCGATCGCCTCATCCGACAGAACCTCCGCCGCCTCCACGATCCGACGCGCCTTGAACTCCTCTATCTCCCCCGCACGCAACGCCGCGAACGTCGCCGGAAGACGAGTGGTCAACGCCACCGCCAACGCGATCCGGTTCTGCGCGTACGGCACCGACCACCCGAACGCCGCAGCAACCTCCAGATGCGCGAACTCCTCAGAACCCAACCCCACAAACCGCGCGAGCTCACCCAACAACTCAGCAGTCTCCCGAGCGATACAACGAACCCTGCCGATCCCCCTGGAGAGCACCTCATAACCATCATCGAACATATGTTCACTCTACCCGAGACTCCGCCGCTTTCTTGCCCAGCAACAAGGTTCACCCATGTGGGTACCAGTGGACTACCGAGCGCAGTGAGGAACGGAACAGGGGCGCTAACCCAAGGCGACCGCATACTGCGGCACCAACTCCGCGCCGACATCCTGGCAAGACCCGCAGCCGGCCGGCTGACGATCAGTCCTGTGTGGACACGTTGATGTCCACCAACACGCCCGCCGCCTGTCCGGCGGTCTCCGCGAGCAACTCCGCCACCCGCGCGTCGCCAACCAGCCGCGGGTTGCCCGCCGCCACCATCCGGTGCGCCAGCAAGGCGACCTCGGCCGCGGCGGCGGCGATCTCCCTCGGCACATCGGTCGCGCGCCGCAGCGCCTCCTGGCGGGCGGCACCTCGGGCGGCGAGCACGGCGGTGTACGCGGTGGCGTCGTCGGCGGCGAGTCGCACCAGGCGGGCGCGTAGTTCGTCGCCGGCGGTGGCCACCTCGGGATCGGCGCTGAACCTCGCCGCCATCGACACCAGCGCGGCGGCGGACGCGGCGGTCATCGCGGCCACGGCGCCGCCGCCCGGTGCCGGGGTGCGTGCCGCGACCTCGTCCAGAAAGGAGTCCAGGAAGGAGATCACGACAGCCCGACGATCTCGCCGTGCTCGTCCAGGTCGATCCTGGTCGCGGCCGGCGACGAGCCGAGGCCCGGCATGGTCCGCATGTCGCCGCAGATCGGGTACACGAAGCCGGCGCCGACGGACGCGCGCACCTCCCGCACGGGCAGCGTCCACCCCGTCGGCGCGCCGAGCAGCTTCGGGTCCGACGAGATCGACAGGTGCGTCTTCGCCATGCAGACCGGCAGCTCGCCGAAACCGTTGCGCTCGAACTGGTCCAGCTGCCGCGACGCCGCCGGCGTGTACGACACCCCGGCCGCCCCGTACACGCGCGTCGCGATGGTCTCGATCTTCTCCCGTAGCGGCGCCGACGACGGGTACAGCAGCTGGAAGTCGCTCTGTTCCGCCGCGGCCTCCGCGACCGCCTCGGCCAGCTCGGTGGCGCCGGCGCCACCGTCGGAGAAGTGGGTGCTCACCGCGACCCGGGCGCCCATCTCCTCGGCGATCTCCCGGATCACGGCGTGCTCGGACGCGAAGTCCCCAGGGAACGCGTTGATCGCGACCACCGGCGACACCCCGTGCATCCGGATGTTCTCGATCTGCTTGCGCAGGTTCGCGGCACCCGCGTGCACGTCGTCCGGGTTCTCCGCCAGCAGCTCCGGCGGCAGGTCCCGGCCGGCGACGATCTTGAACTTGCCGGAGTGCGCCTTCAACGCGCGCACGGTCGCCACCAGCACGGCCGCGTCCGGCGTCTCGCCCGACACCCGGCACTTGATGTTGAAGAACCGCTCGGCGCCCATGTCCGCCCCGAACCCGGCCTCGGTGATGAGGTAGTCGCCGGTCCGCAGCCCGATCAGGTCGGCGACGACCGACGAGTTGCCGGTGGCGATGTTGCCGAACGGTCCACAGTGGACCAGCACGGGGGTGTTCTCCAAGGTCTGCATCAGGTTCGGCTTGATCGCCTCCCGGAGCAGCACGGTCATCGCGCCCGCCGTGTCGAGCTGCTCGGCGGTCACCGGTTCGCCGCCGGTCGTGTAGCCGACGACGATGCGGCCGAGTCGCGCCCGCAGGTCAGAAAGGCTGGTGGTCAGCGCGAGCGCCGCCATCACCTCGGACGCCGCCGTGATGTCGAACCCGCTCTGCCGGGTGACGCCGTCCGCGCGAGCGCCGAGCCCGACGACGATGTTGCGCAGCGCGCGGTCGTTCATGTCGAGCGCCCGCCGCCAGGTGATCTCGCCGATGTCGAGCCCGAGCGCGTTGCCCTGGTGGAGGTGGTTGTCGACCATCGCGGCGAGCAGGTTGTGGGCCGCGGTGACGGCGTGCATGTCGCCGGTGAGGTGCAGGTTGAGCAGCTCCATGGGCACGACCTGGCTGTACCCGCCGCCGGCCGCGCCGCCCTTGATGCCGAGCGTCGGGCCCATCGACGGCTGCCGGATCGCGACCGTCGCCTGCTTGCCGAGGTGCTTGAACCCCTGCCCCAGCCCGACCGTCGTGGTGGTCTTCCCCTCGCCGAGCGGTGTCGGCGTGATGGCGCTGACCAGCACGTACTTCGCGCGCGGTGCGTCGGCCAGCTCCTCGATCGCGCCGAGCCCGATCTTCATGACGTCGCGACCGTACGGCTCGAGCAGTCGCGGCGGCAGGCCCATGTCGCTGGCGATGTCGTCGATGGGCTTGAGCTTCGCGCCGCGCGCGATCTCCAGGTCGGACGGGAAGGCCATGGACGTCTCCTCGGGGTCGCCGCTGATTCTGTTGCCCAGTCAACCAGCGCCCCGCGCGGCGACGCGGTCAGGTGACCGGTTGCCGGAGCCGTTCCGCGGCCGCGGCGGCGAGTGGATCGACGTCGTCGTCGCCCGCGTCGATGTGCGCCAGCAGCGCACGCAGCATTCTCGGCTCCCAGAAGTCGTGCATGTGCTTCGCGATCCTGTCCTCCGCGTCCGCCCTGGTCAGGTGCGTGAACTGGATCGCGATCTCGTTCGCCAAGCGCACGTCCGGGGGTAGTCCGCCGCTCATGACTCCCCCTCGCAGGCTCCGGGGAGCCGCTCGCGGTCGCCCTGTGACATTGATTCGCTCGCAAGCTCGCTCATGAGCCCGCCACCGGGACCGCGGCCTGCGTGGCCCTGGCCTCGGCCGTCGCCGACAGCAGACCGACCTGCACGGCCGTCACCTTGTACTCCGGGCAGTTCGTCGCCCAGTCGGAGTGCTCCGTGGTGACCACGTTCGCGCCGGTCACCGGGTGGTGGAACGTCGTGTACACGACACCGACCGGCATGCGGTCCGACAGCTTGGCGTGCAGCGACGTCTGGCCGACCCGCGACCCGAGTGTCACCCGGTCGCCGTCGTTGATGCCGCGCACCTCCGCGTCGTGCGGGTGGATCTCCAGGATGTCCTCCGGGTGCCACGCCACGTTCGCCGTCCGCCGGGTCTGCGCGCCGACGTTGTACTGCGACAGGATCCGCCCGGTCGTCAGGATCAGCGGGTACTTGCGGGTGCTGCGCTCCTTCGTCGGCACGTAGTTGGTCGGCATGAACCGGCCCTTGCCGCGCACGAACTTCTCCGCGTGCATGATCGGTGTGCCGAGCGGCGCGGCGTCGTTGCACGGCCACTGCACGCTGCCGACCCGGTCGAGCAGCTCGAACGACACCCCGGAGAACGTCGGCGTCGTCAGCGCGATCTCGTCCATGATCTGGCTGGTCGAGTCGTAGTGCATCGGGTAGCCCATCGCCTGCGCGATCTCCGCGACGATCTCCCACTCGTGCTTGCCGGTCTTCGGCTTCATCACCGGGCGCACCCGGTTGATCCGCCGCTCCGCGTTGGTGAACGTGCCGTCCTTCTCCAGGAACGACGTGCCGGGCAGGAACACGTGCGCGAACTTGGACGTCTCGTTCAGGAACAGGTCCTGCACGACGACCAGCTCGAGCGACTCCAGCGCGGCGAACACATGCTTGGTGTTCGGGTCGGACTGCGCGATGTCCTCGCCCTGCACGTACAGCGCGCGGAACGTGCCGTCGATGGCCGCGTCGAACATGTTCGGGATCCGCAGCCCCGGCTCCGGCAGGATCGGCGTGCCCCACAGGTCCTGGTAGATGTCCCGGACACTCTCGTCGGACACGTGCCGGTAGCCCGGCAGCTCGTGCGGGAACGAGCCCATGTCGCACGATCCCTGCACGTTGTTCTGCCCGCGCAACGGGTTCACGCCGACGCCGTCGCGGCCGATGTTGCCGGTGGCCATCGCGAGGTTCGCCATGCCCATGACCATCGTCGAGCCCTGGCTGTGCTCGGTGACGCCGAGGCCGTAGTAGATCGCGGCGTTGCCGCCGGTCGCGTACAGCCGCGCCGCCGCCCGTACGTCCGCCGCGGGCACGCCGGTGATCTCCTCGAGCGCCTCCGGGGAGTTCTCCGGCTGGGCCACATACGACGCCCACGGCTCGAAGTCCTCGCAGCGGTCGGCGATGAACTCGGAGTCCATGAGACCCTCGGTGACGATCACGTGCGCGAACGAGTTGACCATCGCCACGTTCGTGCCCGGCGCCAGCGGCAGGTGGTACTGCGCCTCGACGTGCGGCGAGCGCACCAGGTCGATGCGGCGCGGGTCGATGACGATCAGCTTCGCGCCCTGGCGCAGCCGCTGCTTCATCCGCGACGCGAACACCGGGTGCCCGTCGGTCGGGTTGGCGCCGATCACGACGATCACGTCGGAGTCGGCGACCGACTTGAAGTCCTGCGTGCCCGCCGAGGTGCCGAACGTCTGCTTGAGGCCGTAGCCGGTGGGGGAGTGGCAGACCCGCGCGCAGGTGTCGACGTTGTTGTTGCCGAACGCGGCGCGCACCATCTTCTGCACCACGTACACCTCTTCGTTGGTGCAGCGGGACGAGGTGATGCCGCCGATCGACGTGAGGCCGTGCCGCTCCTGGATGTCGCGCATCTTCGTCGCGACCGTCCCGATGGCCTCCTCCCAGGAGACCTCGCGCCACTCGTCGGTGATCTTCTCGCGCACCATCGGGTTCATCTGGCGGTCCGGGTGCGTCGCGTAGCCGAACGCGAACCGGCCCTTCACGCAACTGTGGCCCTCGTTCGCGCCGCCGTCCTTGTACGGCACCATCCGGACCAGCTCGTCGCCGCGCAGCTCGGCCTTGAACGAGCAGCCGACGCCGCAGTACGCGCACGTGGTGATCACCGACCGGTTCGGCATGCCGAGGTCGACAACGGTCTTCTCCTCGAGCGTCGCCGTCGGGCAGGCCTGCACGCACGCGCCGCAGGACACGCACTCGGAGTCCATGAACGGGTTGCCGCCCGCCGACACCTTCGAGTCGAAGCCGCGGCCGTCGATGGTCAGGGCGAACGTGCCCTGCACCTCGTCGCAGGCACGCACACAGCGCGAGCAGACGATGCACTTGCTGGCGTCGAAGTCGAAGTACGGGTTGGAGGAGTCCGTCGGCGCGTCGAGGTGGTTCTCGCCCTCGCCGACGCCGTAGCGGACCTCGCGCAGCCCGACCACGCCCGACATGTCCTGCAGCTCGCAGTCCCCGTTCGCCGAGCAGGTCAGGCAGTCCAGCGGGTGGTCGGAGATGTACAGCTCCATGACGCCGCGGCGCAGCTTCTCGAGCTTGGGCGTCTGCGTGCGCACGTTCATCCCCGGCCGCACCGGCGTGGTGCAGGACGCGGGTGTGCCCTTCGCGCCGTCGATCTCCACCAGGCACAGCCGGCAGGAGCCGAACGCCTCGAGCGAGTCGGTGGCGCACAGCTTCGGCACGTCGACACCGGCGAGCGCGGCGGCCCGCATCACCGAGGTGCCCTCTGGCACGGCGACGTTGATGCCGTCGATCTCGACGTCGACGGTGGCCTCGCCCTTGCGAGCCGGGGTGCCCAGGTCGGGTTCTTTGAGAAGGCTCATGGCGTTAGCTCCCAGTGGGGCCGAAGGTGGGCATGGGCAACGGCGTACTTCGGTGGAAGTCACCGCCGAAGTGCTTGACGGCGCTGCGGACGGGCATGGGGGTCAGCCCACCCATCGCGCACAGCGAGCCGTCGGTCATCAGCTCGCACAGGTCCTCGAGCAGCACGAGGTTCTCCTCGACGTCGTCGCCGGAGATGATCTTGTCGAGGGTCTCCTTGCCGCGGACCGCGCCGACCCGGCACGGCGTGCACTTGCCGCACGACTCCACCGCGCAGAACTCCATGGCGAAGCGGGCCATCTTGGCCATGTCGACGCTGTCGTCGAAGACCACGATGCCGCCGTGCCCGACCATCGCGCCGGCCGCGGCGAACTCCTCGTAGTCCATCTTCAGGTCGAACTGTTCGACCGGCAGGTACGCGCCGAGCGGGCCGCCGACCTGTACGGCGCGGATCGGCCGCCCGGTGCGGGTGCCGCCCCCGTACACGTTGACCAGTTCGCCGAGCGTGATGCCGAACGGCGCCTCGACGATGCCGCCGCGCGCGACGTTGCCGCCGAGCTGGAACACCTGCGTGCCACGGGACCGGCCGACGCCGAAGCCCTGGAACTTCGCCGCGCCGTCGGCCAGGATCATCGGCACCGAGCCGAGCGTCAGCACGTTGTTGACCACGGTCGGCCGGCCGAACAGACCCTCCAGCGCGGGGATCGGCGGCTTCGCGCGGACCATGCCGCGCTTGCCCTCGAGACTCTCCAGCATGGAGGTCTCCTCGCCGCAGATGTAGGCGCCGGCGCCGACCCGGATGTCCAGGTCGAACTTCAGGTCGGTGCCGAGGATCGACTCGCCGAGCCAGTTGTGGGCATAGGCGATCTCGATCGCGCGCCGCATCGTGGCGACCGCGTCCGGGTACTCGGAGCGGAGGTAGACGAAGCCCTCGGTGGCGCCGACCGCGCGCGCGGCGATCGTCATGCCCTCGATGAGGGTGAACGGGTCGCCCTCCATCAGCATCCGGTCGGCGAACGTGCCGGAGTCGCCCTCGTCGGCGTTGCAGCAGATGAACTTCACGTCCGCCTGCGCGCCGAGCACGGTCTTCCACTTGATGCCGGCGGGGAAGCCCGCGCCGCCGCGGCCACGCAGCCCGGACTCGGTGACCGTCTCGACGACCTGCTCCGGTGTCATCGAAAGGGCCGTGCGCAGGCCTTTCATGCCGCCGTGCGCCTCGTAGTCCTTGGCGGACACCGGGTCGATGACACCGACCCGGCCGAAGGTGATGCGGCGCTGGTCGCGCAGCCACTCGTGCTCCTCGGTCAGGCCGAGGCTGTGGTCGGTCTCGGCGCCGTCGAGCATGCCGGCGGCGACCAGGCCGTCGACCTCGTCCGCCGCGACCGGCCCGTACGCGACGCGGCCGCGCTCGGTCTCGACCTCGACCAGCGGCTCGAGCCACAGCATGCCGCGGGAACCGTTGCGCACCAGCCTGATCTCGCGTCCGGCTGCCGCGGCCGCGGCCGTCAGCGCCACCGCGACCTCGTCCGCGCCGACGGACAGCGCGGCGGAGTCACGCGGGACGTACACGGTCACCTGGTTGCTCATACTGTATGCACCTGCCCTGCGCAGCGTACGCCCGTGGTCATGCCCGCACCGTCCGATCCGTCGGGGAGGCGTTCTCGACCAGCGCGTCGAACCGGCGTGCGTCGACGCGTCCCGAGAGCCTGCCGTTTATCTCCACGGTCGGGCCGAGTGCGCAGTTGCCGAAGCAGAACACCTGGTCCAGGGTCACCGACCGGTCCGGCGACGTGCCGCCGATGTCGGTGCCCAGCCGGTCCTTCGCGTGCGCGACGAGCTCCTCCGCGCCGGCGGCCTGACACGCTTCCGCGCGGCAGATCCGCACGTGCGTGCCGGCGGCCGCCTGCGTGCGGAAGTCGTGGTAGAAGGTGATCACCCCGTGCACGTCGGCCCGCGAGAGGTTCAGCTCCTCGGCCAGGATCGGCACGACCGCCGGGTCGACGTAGCCGAACGCGGACTGGATGTCGTGCAGGATCGGCAGCAGTGCCCCCCGGTCGGCACGGTGCGCGGCTACGGCCGAGCGCACGTGCTGTTCCAGGGGAGACCCGCCCGTCGTTGCGCCGGGTTTCATGTGTCGACTCTCTCAACCGGTTCGCCGCAGGTCAAAGCATTGGTTCTTATGTGTTGAGAGAAATCGTTTATGAAGGAGATCACCAGGACGTTTTGTCCGCTTTTGGTCTAGACCTTCACCTTTTCGTTATCACTCGGTAGGGTGTGAACGCAGAGTGACTGAATCGCAACCCTGAGAGAGGAGAGTCATGCGTAGCCGCGTACTCACCGTGACGACGGCCCTGGTGGTCGCAGTCGTGACCGGTGGTGTGGCCCAGGCCGGGGAACCATCGAACTTTGGCGTGCCAGGCGAGCCTTCCGAAGTGACCGGGGGACTGAGCGTGCCGTGGGCGGTCTCCTGGCTGCCCGACGGGCAGTCCGCCCTCGTCACCCAACGGGACGACTTCCATGTGTGGTTAGTAAGCAGGTCGGGGGAGAAGACCGACGTCGGTGTGGTGCCGGAGAGTCAGGGCACCGGCGGCGAGGGTGGCCTGATGGGTGTCGCCGTGTCACCCACATGGGATGGCTCGGCAGATTCCGCCGTGTACTTCATGCACACGTCGTCCGACGGCAACCGGGTCGCGAAGATGTCCTTCGACGGCTCGTCCCTGTCCGGCTACACCCCGATCGTCCAGGGCATACAGAAGAACCGGTACCACAACGGCGGCCGGCTGGCGTTCGGCCCGGACGGCTACCTCTACGCGACCGCGGGCGACGCGCAGAACACCGCGCTGGCACAGGATCCGGAGTCGCTGAACGGCAAGATCCTGCGGTTCACGACCGACGGCGCGCCCGCGCCGGGCAACCCCTTCGGGTCGCTCGTCTACAGCCTCGGGCACCGCAACCCGCAGGGGCTGGCGTGGGACTCGGCGGGCCGGCTGTGGTCGGCGGAGCTCGGGCAGAACACGTTCGACGAGCTGAACCTCATCGAGGCCGGCAACAACTACGGGTGGCCGGTGTGCGAGGGCATCTGTAACGACCCGACGTACACCAACCCGAAGGCGACGTGGACGACGGCCGAGGCGTCGCCGAGCGGCGTGGCGATCGTCGGCGACACCGCGTTCATGGCCGCCCTGCGCGGTGAGCGACTGTGGCGCATCGAGCTGAACGGCACCGAGGCCGGCGAGATCACGTCCCACTTCACCGGCACGTACGGCCGCCTGCGCGCGGCCATCGCCGTCCCCGGCGAGAACGCACTGTGGCTGTCCACGTCGAACGCCGACGCGAACGGCGGCCAACCCGCGGGCAGCGACCGCATCCTCACCTCCACGATCACGGAGTGAGCGACCGCCTGCGCGCGGCCTAGGAACCCGCCGCGCGCAGGCGTTCCGCCACATCTTCCGGCAGCACGTCGGTGATGAACGCGCCCATGCCGGTCTCCGAGCCGGCCAGGTACTTCAGCTTGTCCGCCGACCGCTGGATCGACGACACCTGTAGGTGCAGGTACGCGTGCTCCCGCAGCGGATCCGACACCGGCGCCTGGTGCCACGCCGCCACGTAGGGCATCGGCTTGTCGTACAGGGCGTCGAGTCTGCGCAGCACGTCGAGGTACAGCTCCGCGAAGTCGTCGCGTTCGGCGTCGGTCAGGGACGGGATGTCCAGCACGCGCCGGTGCGGGTACACGTGTACCTCCACCGGCCAGCGGGTCGCCGACGGCACGAACGCCGTCCAGTGCGAGGACGACGCGACCACCCGCGCGGCGGTCGAACGCTCGCCGTCGAGCACGTCGGCGAACAGGTTGCGGCCGGTGGCGGCGAAGTGGCGGGCCGCGTTGCCCAGCATCTGCCGGCTTTTGGGTGTGACAAAGGGATACGCGTAGATCTGCCCGTGCGGGTGCTCCAGCGTCACCCCGATCGCCGCGCCGCGGTTCTCGAACGGGAACACCTGCGCGACCCCGGGCAGCGCCGACAGCGCGGCCGTCCGGTCGGCCCACGCGTCCACGACGAGCCGCGCCTGGCCCGGCTTGAGCGTCGCGAACGCGGCGCGGTGGTCGCTCGTGAAGCACACGACCTCGCAGCGGCCGACGCCCGGCGCCTGCGACACCAGCGGCGGCAGCCCGGCCGTCTCGACGCCGACCGCGTTCATCGACAGCGAGGGGAAGCGGTTCTCGAACACCACCACGTCGTAGTCGGACGACGGCACCTCCGTGTGCCGGTCCGCAGTGGACGGACACAGTGGACAGTCGGTGGGCGGCGGGAAGTACGTGCGGTTCTGCCGGTGGGTGGCGAGGATGACCCACTCGTCGAGCACCGGGTCGTGCCGCATCTGCGACGCGGTCGACACCGGGTCCAGCTCGCGCGGGTCGTGCAGCGTGCGCTCCGGCGCGGAGTCGTGGTCGAAGTAGATGATCTCGCGGCCGTCGGCCAGCCGGGACTCGGTGCGCTTCACGGGGCGTCCTCGCCGATCGGCACCAGCCGCACGTCCTCGACGTGCTCGGCGAGCGCCGCGCGCCCGTCCGGTGGCAGCCCCTCGTCGGAGATCACCACGTCCGCGTCGGACAGGCGGGCGATCGTGGACAGCCCGACCGTGCCCCACTTCGTGTGGTCGGCGAGCACCACGAGCCGTCGCCCGGCCGCCACCAGCGCGCGGTCGGTGTCGGCCTCGAGGAGGTTCGGCGTGGTGTAGCCCGCGGTCTCGGCCATGCCGTGCACGCCGAGGAACACGATGTCGAGGTGCAGCTGCCCGAGCGCGGACACCGCGATCGGGCCGACGAGCGCGTCCGACGGGGTGCGCACCCCGCCGACCACGACCACGTTCTGGTCGGTCCTCGGCGGCGCGTGCAGCACGTCGGCGATCCGCATGGAGTTCGTGACGATCGTGAGCCCGTCCACGGCACGCAGCGCGTGCGCGAGCGCCCACGTCGTGGTGCCGGCGGACAGCCCGACCGCGGTGCCCGGCGAGACGAGCTCGACCGCCGCGACCGCGATCGCCTCCTTCTCCGGCTGCTGGCGCAGCGACTTCGCCTCGAAGCCCGGCTCCTCCGTGCTCGCCGACCTGCTGCGGGTCGCGCCCCCGTGCACCTTGTCCAGCAGTCCCTGTTGTGCGAGCGCGTCCAGATCCCGCCGGATCGTCATGTCGGAGACACCCAGCATCTGCGCGAACTCGATCACTCGGACCGCGCCCCGCCGGTGAATCTCCTCGACGATCCGGGCTTGCCTTTCCGCTGCCAGCATTGCCTCTCCCAACCGGTAGGGCACCCCCGAGTCGATGGCCTGTTCAATCATAAACCGACTCATTCGCACATCCACAGACGTCAAGCTTGCCCACCCCGATCCGCGGTCTCACCGGCCGCTTTCCGGGGGTCGATCCTCGTGCTGTGGCGAGCTGGGCGCCTGTTGATCCGACGTTTGCTCGGATCCGGTGCGCGAACCATGTTGACATATGTGCGCACGGGACGGGAAGTGGGCGCGATGTTCGAATGGGAGCCGGCGCCGCGGACGGCCGGGCCGCGATCAAGTGACCCCGCGCTCAGAGGTCTGACCTTTACGGAGGGTGACGCAGGTGTCGTCCAGGTGACCTGTGTATGTCACGAAAATGCCACCGGTTTCACGTCGGACCCTTGACAGCCCCGCCCGCGGCCCGCAATGGTTTCGATTCTGAGAGGTCACGTTCGCAAGTGTTGAGTTCCACGCCGGTCCCTAGAGGAGGCGCACAATGATGAGCCCTCGTACGTTCGGTGCAGGCGGCGTCTCCGCCATGGCGATCCGGCGGCGCACGTTGCTGAAGGGGATGCTCGGCGCCGGCGCGTTGGCCGGTCTGCCGACGATCGTCGGCTGCGGTAGCGACAGCGGCGGCGGCGGGGGCGAGGTGACCTTCGGGTCGAACTGGTCCGACGAACTGCCGAAGAAGGCCGTCAAGTCCATGATGGACGGTTTCTCCGGCGGCGCCGTCAAGATCAACACGATCGACCACAACTCGTTCCAGGAGAACATCAACAACTACCTGCAGGGCGGCCCGGACGACGTGTTCGGCTGGTTCGCCGGCTACCGGATGCAGTTCTTCGCCGAGCAGGGACTGATCGGCGACATCAGCGACGTCTGGTCCGACATCGGCGCCGGCTACTCGGCCGCGATGAAGCAGCAGTCCACCGGCAAGGACGGCAAGCAGTACTTCGTGCCGCTGTACTACTACCCGTGGGCCGTCTTCTACCGGAAGAGCCTGTGGCAGGAGCGCGGCTACGAGCCGCCGGCCACGCTGGACGAGTTCACCGCGCTCGCCAAGCAGATGCAGACGGACGGCCTGATCCCGCTGTCGTTCGCCGACTCCGAGGGCTGGCCCGCGATGGGCACGTTCGACTACCTGAACATGCGCCTCAACGGCTACGACTACCACGTCGAGCTGATGGCGGGCGAGAAGGCCTGGAACTCCCCGGAGGTCAAGACGGTCTTCGACACGTGGAAGGGTCTGCTGCCCTACCACCAGCCGGACGCGCTCGGCCGCACCTGGCAGGAGGCGGCACAGACGCTGCTGAACAAGGAGTCCGGGATGTTCACGCTCGGTCTGTTCCTGGGCCAGCAGTTCCCGGAGGGCGCCGACCGCGACGACCTCGACTTCTTCCCGTTCCCCGAGATCGACTCGGCGATCGGCGCAGACGCCATCGAGGCGCCCATCGACGGGTTCATGATGGCGACGCGCCCGCGCAACGAGACCGGGGCCAGGGACCTGCTCCGCTACCTCGGCTCCGCGAAGGCCGAGAACACCTACCTCAAGACCGACCCCAACAACATCGGCGCGCACAACGACACGGACACCAGCGGCTACAACGCGCTGCAGAAGAAGTCCGAGGACCTCGTGAGCAACGCCAAGTCGATCTCGCAGTTCCTCGACCGGGACACTCGCCCCGACTTCGCGTCGACCGTGATGATCCCGTCGCTTCAGGAGTTCATCCGCAACCCGGACGACATCGACGGGCTGCTCACGAACATCGAGAAGCAGAAGAGCACGATCTTCGGTGGTTGACGTGATGACCCGGCCAGAGCGCGCGGCAGTCCGCCGCGCGCCCCGGTCCAGGCCCGCGCGCACGCTGACCGCGACGGACAAGCTGGTCGTGGTGCTGATGGTGGCCATTCCGGCGCTCGTCGTCGTCGGACTCGTGTGGCTGCCGGCCATCTCGACCGTCCTGTTGTCCTTTTCGGACTGGAACGGCATCGGCAACATCGGCGACATCAACTTCGTCGGTGGGCAGAACTACGTCGATGTGGCGACGAACTACCCGCCGTTCTGGCCGGCCATGGAGCACAACCTGGTGTGGCTGGTGGTGTTCTTCTTCGGGCCAACTCTGCTAGGCATCTTCCTCGCCGTGCTGCTGGACCGGGAGATCAGCGGCAGCCGGATCTACCAGAGCGTCTTCTTCATGCCGGTGGTGCTGTCGCTCGCGCTGGTCGGCTTCATCTGGCAGCTGATCTACTCGCGGGACCAGGGACTGCTGAACACGGTGCTCGGCACGCAGACCGACTGGTTCGGCGATCCGGACATCAACCTGTGGGCGGTGCTGGTCGCGGCCGGCTGGCGCAACACCGGGTACATCATGCTGCTGTACCTGGCGGGGCTGAAGGCGGTCGACCCGGCGCTGCGCGAGGCGGCCGCGGTCGACGGCGCGGGCGAGGTGCGGACGTTCTTCCAGGTCATCTGGCCGGTGATGCGGCCGGTGAACATCGTGATCATGGTGATCACGGTGATCGAGTCGCTCAGAGCGTTCGACATCGTCTGGGTGATCAACAAGGGCCGCAACGGCCTGGAGCTGATCTCCACACTGGTGACACAGAACGTGATCGGCGAGGCGAGCCGGGTCGGTTTCGGCTCGGCGCTGGCCACCGTCATGATCGCGATCTCGACGGTGTTCATCGCGATCTACCTGATTCAGGTCATGCGGGAGCAGCGATGACGGTGGTGGGGATGCGGCGGCGCAGGCCCGCACGTGTTGTCCTGCGGGTGTTCCTGACCGTGATGGCGGTCGGCTGGCTGTTCCCGATCGCGTGGGCGCTGTACAACTCGTTGCGGGACTACAACTTCACGTCGACACACGGCTACTTCTCGATCGGCGGCTTCACCTTCGGCAACTACGTCGAGGCGTGGGCGCGCGGCAACTTCGGCCAGACGTTCTACAACTCGGCGATCATCACCGTGCCGTCGGTGTTGATCACGTTGCTGCTGGCGTCGTCGGCGGCGTTTGTGCTGGCGCGCTACAGCTTCAAGTTCAACCTCGTGCTGCTGGCGCTGTTCACGGCGGCGAACCTGCTGCCGCAGCAGGCGTTGCTGGTGCCGTTGTTCCGGATGTTCCTCAATGTCGAGGTGCCGTTCTGGTTCAGCGACTCGGGTTCGCTGTACGACACGTACTACGCCGTGATCGCGGTGAACATCGCGTTCCAGACCGGTTTCTGCACGTTCGTGCTGAGCAACTACATGAAGACGATCCCGAGGGAGCTGACCGAGGCGGCTCTGGTCGACGGCGCCGGCGTGGTGCGGCAGTTCTGGCAGATCGTGCTGCCGCTGTGCCGGCCGGCGCTGGCCGCACTGGCGACACTCGAGATCACCTGGGTGTACAACGACTTCTTCTGGGCGGTCGCGTTCATGCGGACCGGTGACAAGTTCCCGGTGACCAGCTCGCTGCAGAACCTGCGCGGCCAGTTCTTCACCGACTACAACCTGCTGTCGGCGGGCTCGATCATCGTCGCCATTCCGACGCTGGTGATCTTCTTCCTGCTGCAACGGCACCTGCGTGCCGGCCTGACCCTGGGAGCCACCAAGGGATGAGCGGAGCTTGCGGAGCGAACCAGGAGCACTCATGATCGTCCACCTGCGCGCCGACAACGTCAGCCTGGTCATCGACGCCCGCGTGGCGCCCTCGGTCGTGCACTGGGGCGCTCCGCTCGGCGCACTGTCCGAAGAGGACCTGACGGTGCTCGCGGACAGTGTGGTGCCGCCGATCCCGCCGAACGCGCCCGGCGTGCCGGTGCCGGTCTCGCTGCTGCCGTCCGCCGCGGTGGGCTACCCGGGGCGGCCGGGGCTGCGTGGCCACCGGTCGGGCGCGGACTGGCTGCCGGCGCTCATGCTGGACTCCGTCGAGGCGTCCGACTCCTCGGTGTCGTTCGTCCTTTCCGGCACCGGTCTCCGCGTGGTGTCCACTGTGGAGCTGGCGCCGTCCGGGGTGGCGCGTGTCCGGCACGCGGTGACCAACACGGGCGCCGAGCCGTACCTTGTGGACGGACTCGAGGCGGCGCTGCCGGTGCCCGCGCAGGCGACCGAGCTGCTGGACCTGACGGGCCGGTGGGTCCGCGAGAAGCACCCGCGGCGGCGGCACTTCGACATGGGCTCGTGGGTGCGGGAGAACCGCCGCGGCCGCACCGGGCACGACGCGACGCCCGCGCTCATGGCCGGCACCAACGGTTTCGGCTTCCGCACCGGCGAGGTGTGGGCGGTGCACGTCGCGTGGAGCGGCAACCACGTGACCTACGGCGAACGCGTGCACGAGGGCAGGGGAGTGCTGGGCGGCGGCGAGCTGCTGTCCTCCGGCGAGGTGATCCTGGCGGCCGGCGAGACCTACGAGTCGCCGTGGCTGTACGCCGTGTACTCGCCGGCCGGCATCGACGGCGTCAGTGCCGCGTTCCACACTTGGATGCGTGCTCGGCCGGCACATCCCACGCGCCCGCGTCCGGTCGTGCTGAACACGTGGGAGGCGGTGTACTTCGACCACGACCTCACCCGGCTCGTCGGTTTGGCGGACGTGGCCGCACGCGTCGGCGTCGAACGGTTCGTGCTGGACGACGGCTGGTTCCGCCACCGCCGCGACGACACCGCGGGCCTCGGCGACTGGTACGTCGACGAGGGCGTGTGGCCGAACGGCCTCACGCCGCTGATCAGCCACGTCACGGGGCTTGGCATGGAGTTCGGCATCTGGGTCGAGCCCGAGATGATCAACCCGGACTCGGACCTGTACCGCGCGCACCCGGACTGGGTGCTCGGCCCTGGCGACGGCACGCTGCCGATCCCCTCGCGCAACCAGCAGGTGCTGGACCTGGCGAACGAGGACGCGTTCGCGTACGTGTTGGACCGCCTCGACGAACTGCTGCGCGACAACGACGTGGCGTTCGTGAAATGGGACCACAACAGGGATCTGGTCGCTGCGGGCCACGCCGGCCGGCCGGGCGTCCACGTGCAGACCCGTGCGGCGTACCGGCTCCTGGACGAGCTGCGCGCGCGCCACCCGTCGGTGGAGATCGAGAGCTGCTCCAGCGGCGGAGGCCGGACCGACCTGGAGATCCTCCAGCGCACCGACCGGGTGTGGGCGAGCGACTGCAACGACGCGTTGGAACGGCAGACGATCCAGCGCTGGACCGCGTTGCTGCTGCCGCTGGAACTGATCGGCGCGCACGTCGGCCCGCCGCGCTCGCACACCACCGGCCGCACGCAGGACCTGTCGTTCCGCGTGGCCACGGCGCTGTTCGGCCACTTCGGCATCGAGTGGGACATCGCGTCGGCGTCCGAGGAGGACCAGGCCGCGCTGGCGGCGGCGGTCGAGTTCTACAAGTCGGCGCGATCCCTGCTCCACACCGGTCACCTGGTGCGCGGCGACCACCCGGACCCGTCGGCGACGGTGACCGGTGTCGTCGCGCGGGACGCCTCGGCCGCCGTGTTCGCCTACGCGCAGCTGACGTCGACGGAACGGACGGTCCCGGCGCCGATGCGCCTGCCTGGCCTCGCGCCGGATCGCCGCTACGAGGTGTCGGAGGCGGCGACCGGCAGCGCCCCACTGGCGATCCAGTCGTCGCCGCAGACGTGGCCGAAGCGCGTGCTGACCGGCGCCGTCCTGGCTGAGGTGGGCATCCGGCCACCGGTCCTCGCCCCGGAACAGGCCTGGCTGGTAGGCCTGACCGCCGTCTGACCGAGCGTCCCGTACGGCGCGAATCCTCGTCCGAATAGGATTCACCGGTGCGCAGTGATGATGTGGTCGCTGATCGTTACCGCCTCGTGGAGCTCATCGGCTCCGGGGGGATGGGGATCGTCTGGCTGGCGGTGGATCTGCTCGAACAGCGGGAGGTCGCGCTCAAGCGGCCGCACGCGGGTGGCGGGGCGATTCGCGCGGATCTCGAGCGGGAGGCCGACATCGCGCGCCGGGTCGCGCACCGCAACGCCGTCGCGGTCTACGAGGTCGTCGGCGACGGGGACGACTGCTGGCTCGTCATGGAGTACTTCCCGTCGGAGAGCCTCGCCGCCAAGGGCGCGCTGCCGCCCGACCAGGTCGCCGGCATCGGCGCCCAGGTGGCCGCCGCGCTCGCCGCCGCGCACGCGGCCGACGTCGTCCACCGGGACGTGACGCCGGGCAACATCCTCGTCGACGACACCGGCACGGCGAAGATGACCGACTTCGGGATCTCCGCGTGGCGGGCCGCGACGATCACCAGCTCCGGCAAGATCTCGGGCACCGCCGCGTACGTGTCTCCCGAGGTGGCCGACGGCGACGGGGCCAAGGCGTCCTCCGACGTGTTCTCCCTCGGTGCGACGCTGTTCGCCGCCGTCGAGGGCGCGGCGCCGTTCGGCACCGGCGACCCGGACGTCATCCTCTCCCGCATCCGTGCCGGGCGCGGCGAGCCGTGCGTCAAGGCCGGCCCGCTCGAACCCGTGCTCACCGCCCTCATGCAGCGCGACCGGAACTCCCGGCCCACCGCGGTGCAGGCCAAGGACATGCTCGACATGGTCGTGGCCGGGACGCCGGTGCCGGCGTGGACGCCGCGGCCGGTCAGGAAGAAACCGCGGGCGCTGCTCGTCGCCGGGGTCGCGGTCGGGGTGGCCGCGATCCTCGTGCTCGCCGTGCTGCGGCCGTGGGAGACCGAGGACGGGCCCGCCGTCACCGTGCTCGGCGACCCGCGCACCGCCGACCCCTGCTCGGTCGCGGGCGCCGAGGCCCTCGGCCGGTTCGGCGACACCAGCGTCGACGCGAACTACGGCGGCCTCAACCGGTGCGACGTGTTCATCGACGTCAGTGGCGACGAGGACATCGACGTCGTGTACCAGTTCGACGGGCCCGCGGAGCCGACGAAACAGGTCGTGCGGCACGAGCCGGAACGGAACGACGGCAGCTGCGACATCGCCATCACGCTGGCCGACGCCACGATCCTCGAGATCGACACCCGGTTCGACGGGCCGAGGGACGACCTGTGCGACGTGGCGGGCGCGGCGGCCGACCACGCGGAGAGTGTGTTGCGCGCCAACGACGAGGTCCCGCGCCGGCCCGCGCCGGACCCGCGCTCGCTCGCGAACGTCGACGCGTGCTCGCTGCTCGAACCCGCCGACCTCGCGACGGTGCCGGTGTTCGCGGGCGCCGAGCCGGACGCCGGCTTCGCGAACTGGCAGTGCCGCTGGCAGGACGTCGACGGTGACGCCGCCGCGCGGGTGATCTTCGACCGCGGCGACCTGGCCGACGCCAAGGAGGGCACGCACCTGGCCCTGTCGGGCCACGACGCCTACCTGCAGGAAGAGGGCTACGGCGCGAACACCTGCTCGGTCAACGTGTTCAACCTGGAGTACCGGAACGACTCCGGCGACGACCTGGTCGAGATGGCGCTGGTCGTGATCGAGGGCGATCGCCCGATGGCCGACCTGTGCCAGCTGGCCGCCACGTTCGCCGCGCCCGCAGCCGAGCAACTGCCGAAGGGCTGATCTCGGGAGCGGTCCCGAGAGTTCGTGGCACCGTGCGGCGCATGATCGAAAAAGCAATGCTCGCGGCCGTCGCGGCCGTGGTGCTCAGCGGGTGCGGGGTCGCGGGCGCGGCCCCCGTCGAGCGGCTCGTGATCACGGACGGCGGCACGCCGGACGCGCCGCGCGTGTACGACGGCAACGGCGCGCTCGTCGACGGCATCACGGTGGAGGCGGACCACGTCGTCGTCCAGAACTACGTCGCGGACCGCCCGGCGGCGCCCGGCATCGAGATCTACGGGAACGACGTCACCGTGCAGCGCGTCACCGTCACCGAACCGAGGGGTGGTGACGGCGACGGCATCCGGTTCTTCGGCGACGACCTGAAGATCCTCGACAACACGATCAGCGGCACGTCCAACGAGGACGGTCGGCACGCGGACTGCATGCAGACCTACTCCGACGACACCCCGCCAAGCCGCAACGTGCTGATCGAGGGCAACCGCTGCGAGCGGATCGACAACATGTGCCTCATGGCCGAGGGCCCGAACGACGGGGAGGGGGACGGCGAGGGCCACACGTCGGACTTCACGATCCGCGGCAACTACTGCGAGACCCTGGAGGCGTCGCAGACACTGATGTTCGAGGACGTGCAGAACGCCATCATCACCGACAACGAGTTCGCCGGCGCCACCCACCACGCGATCGGTCTGGCGATCGGTTCGACGGGCGCCAAGGTCAGCGGCAACAAGCTGAACCCGGAGATCGGCTACGAGGTCGGCATCGACGAGTCGTCCATGGCCGGTTACGAGGGACCGGAGCCCGGCGGCGAGCCGTGATCGGTTGATAATGGCGGCATGGGTGCGAAGATCCGGGCGTACCGGCCCGGCGAGGAGCAGGTGCTTTACGACATCTGCCTGCGCACGGGGGACAGCGGCGCGGACGCCGCCGCGCTGTACCGGGACCCCGATCTGCTCGGCGCCGTCTACGTCGGCCCGTACCTGCGGCTCGCGCCAGAGCACGCGCTGGTCGGGGTCGACGAGGACGGCGTCGCGGGCTACGTCCTCGGCGTGCCGGACACGGCGAGCTTCGAGGCGGCGTGCGCACGGGAGTGGTGGCCCGCGCTCCGTGCGCGCTACCCGGTCGACACCTACCCGGAGGACACCCCGGACGGCCGCATGGTCCGCCTGATCCACGACCCGCCGGTGACGAGCCCGGACGTGCTCGAGCGCTACCCGGCCCACCTGCACATCGATCTGCTGCCTCGCCTCCAGGGGCAGGGCGACGGGCGCCGGCTGCTGACCGCGCTGCTGGACGGACTGGCCGCGGCCGGCGCGCCCGGCGTGCACCTCGGGGTCGGCGCGGCGAACGAACGCGCCATCGGCTTCTACCGCCGGATGGGTTTCACGGACGTGCGCGCCTACACCCACTCGCTGATCATGGCCAAGGGGCTCTAGATCCCGAGGTGCGTGGCCAGTCGGTCGGTGTGGGTGTCCGCGTCGCCGAATGCCAAGGCGCTGCTCATCGCGTGTCTCGTGTAGTGGTGCAGGTCGTGTTCCGCGGTGAAGCCGATCGCGCCGTGGACCTGGTGGCCCAGCGCGCAGACGCGTTCGTACGCGTCGCTCACCCACGACTTCGCCACCGACACCTCGACCGAAGCCGGCAACCCTCGGCCCAGCCGCCAGATCGCCTCGTACGCGATGAACCGCGCGCCGAGCACGTCGATCGCCATGTTCGCGCAGTGGTGTTGCACCGCCTGGAACGCGCCGATCGGCTTGCCGAACTGTTCGCGCTGCTTGGCGTAGGCGACCGTGGCGTCGAGCACCGCCTGCGCGCCGCCCACCATCTCCGCGCACGTGGCCGCCGCGCCGAACGCCTCGATCGACTCGGTGGTGGCGGCCAGCTTCTGACCGTCCACAGCGGAGTACCGCACCCGGTAGGTCGGGGCCGGGCCGACGACCGACACCGGCGCGCACGACACCTGCGCCGGGTCGGCCACCACGACACCCGCTTCGGTCGCCACGAGCAGCCGGTCGGCCTCCGCCGCGTACGGGACCAGCGCGCCGGAGCACGGCACGTACGCGAACACCGCTCCAGCGGCGATCTCCTGCCGCAGCTCCTCGCCCACCGCGAAGCCGCAACAGGCCACAGTGGACACGAAGGGCGACGGCACGCGCGCGCGACCCAGCTCCTCGGCCAGCAGACATGCTTCCAGGAAACCGAAGTCGTCGAACGCGAGCCCCTGCCAGCCGAGCGCGGTGATCTCCTTCCACACGTCCGAACCCGCACGATCCGCCAGGAACTCGCGGGCCGTGCGCTGGATGAGGGCCTGGTCGTCGGTGAGCGTGAGGTCCATCAACGCCGCCTGGGCGCGATCTTGTCCGACCGCACCCACACGCCGGGCCGCTCCTCCCAGAACACCTGCACCAGCACGCCGCCGGTCTGCTTGGGATGGATGAACGTGTGCTTCCAGTGCGCCCCGTCGGTGTGGCCCTTCTCGTCGTCGAACGTCGGGAGGCCGTGGAACCGCGTCGCGTCGAGGAACGCGTCCCAGTCGGCGACCTGGAACGTCACGTGGTGGGCGGCGGCGCCGTTGCGGGAGAAGAACTTCTCGATGAAGGAGTGCTCGCCGCGCGGCATGATCACCTCCCAGCAGATGCTGGAGCCCGGCACGTTCAGCACGAGGTCGGCCATGTCCGGGTGCTCGTCGTCGGGCGTGCGCCACACCTCGACGAACCCGAGCAGGTCGGCGTACCAGGACGCCAGCTCGTCGCGGTCGAGGAACGCCTGGCAGATGTGGTCCAGGTTCACGATCCCGAGCGTCGGACCGTCCGGTGTCGCGGACGGCACGGGCACCTCGGCCTCGTCGCCGGTCATCGTCAGCGTGCCGGGGCCACGCAGCCGGAACAGCACACCCGGCCCGTGGTGCGGCGGGGACAGCGACGCCTCGACCCACTTGCCTGGCACGCCGTCGGTCACCTTGATCCCGCGTTCGTCCAGTTCGGACACCGCGGCGTCCAGGTCGGGCACCTCGACGCCGACGTGGTGCAGGCCCGGCCGGCCGCCGTGCTCGTCGAGCCACGTCTGGAGGGGCGACGTGTCGCCGGCGGGCGCGAGCACCTGCCACGAGTGCCCGAACGTGCCGGGGATCGTCAGGCGCGCGCCGGCTATCCCGGCCGCCGGGTTGTCCCACCGGTGCGTCGCGCGGAAGCCGAACACCTGCTCCAGCAACCGAACCTGCTTCTCGAGGTCGGGCACCGCCTGTGCGACGTGGTCGATTCGGTAAATCTGCACGAGAACCTCTTCCTCAGCTGGGGTGCGGCTCGATCCAGTCGTACTCGTTGTTCACGAGCTCCTTGACCAGCCGCAGGTTGTAGCGGTTCATCGCGGCGATCCGCTCGGCCAGCGCGGCGACCTGCTTGTCGAACTCGTCGGCCGGGAAGACGCTGTTGACCAGCCCCATCGCAAGCGCCCGCTCGGGATCCAGCCGGATGCCGGTGAACAGCAGCTCCTTGGCGCGGGCCTTGCCGATCCGCTTCGGCAGCCGCTTCACGCCGCCCCAGCCGGGGGCGGACCCGCCGAACGCCGGCTGGTCCGGGTCCTCGCCGCCGGCCATGAACTTCGGCTGGTACGGCGGCCGTGCCGACAGCGTGATCTCGACGAGGCCCATCTTCGCGTTGTCGGAGCACACGATGAAGTCCGCGGCGAGCGCCAGCTCGAGGCCGCCGCCGACCGCGTAGCCGTGCACGGCGGCGATCACCGGGATCGACGACCGCTCGATCTGCGCGAACGTCTTCTCGCCGAGACGCCCCTGTTCGATCCGCTCCTTGGGGGTCAGCCCTTCCGACCACGCGAGGTCCATGCCGGCGCAGAACGCGCGCTCTCCCGCACCGCGCAGGACCGCGACGTGCACGTCCTCGTCGTCGTCGAGCTCGGCGAACACCTGCCGCAGCTCGGTCATCGACGTCGGCGTCAGCGCGTTCAGCTTGTCGGGCCGGTTCAGCGTGAGCCACGCGATCCGGTCCTCGATGCGGACGTCCAGCGTTTCGTACGACATGTGTTCCCTTCAACTGCGGGGCAGTCCGAGCCCTCTGGTGGCGATGACGTTGCGTTGGATCTCGGTGGTGCCGCCTAGGAAGGTCGCGGCGACGGAGTCGAGCCGCAGGTGGGTGAACGCGGCGCCGAGCGGCGCGTCGTCGCGCTGCCACAGCTCGGCGAGGCGGCCGAACGCCTTCGCGCCGGTTCGGGCGAGGCGCTGGTGCAGCTCGGCGCCGAACAGCTGGTTCACCGACGCCTCGTACCCGGGCGCCGGGGTGGAAACCGAGTAGCGGGCGAGGTTGTACAGCACGCGGATCTCCGCGTAGCGCCGCGCGATCTCCAGCCGCAGGCCCGCGGTGTCCGGTCGCGCGTGCGCGCGACCCTCTTCGGACTTCAGGTAGTCGACCAAAGTGGACAGTGCCTGCTCGAACTTGACGGTCGCGCCGATGCCGGCCCGCTCGAAGCTCAACGCGGTCATCGCGATGTACCAGCCGCGGTTCTCACTGCCGACACGGTTCGCGACCGGGATGCGCGCGTCGTCGAAGAAGACCTCGGCGAACGGGGTGTCGCCGCGGAGGTCGGTGATCGGGCGGACGGTCACGCCCGGCGTGGTCGTGTCGACCAGCAGGAACGTGATGCCCTTGTGCTTCTGCGCCTCGGGGTCGGTCCGCACGAGGACGAACAGCCAGTCGGCCTGCGCGCCGAGCGAGGTCCACACCTTCTGCCCGTTGACCACGTAGTGGTCGCCGTCGGGGACGCTGCGGACCGCGCGGGTGCGCAGCGAGGCGAGGTCGGAACCGGACTCCGGCTCGGAGAACCCCTGCGCCCACGTGGTCTCGCCGCGCGCGATCCTCGGCAGGTGCTGGGCCTTCTGCTCGTCGGTGCCGTGCTCGAGGAGTGTCGGCCCGAGCAGGAACGCGCCGATGCCGTTCACCGTCGGCACCCGCGCGCGCATCATCTCCTCCTGCAGGACGAACTCCTGCACGGCGGTCAGGCCGGCGCCGCCGTACTCGGCCGGCCAGTGCGGCACGACCCAGCCACGCTCGGCGAGCGCCGCCGCCCACCTGCGCGCGCCTTCGCGGCGCACGGGATCGGTGGCGCGGCGGTCGACCGCCCAGTTGTAGCCCCAGACGTCCTCCGGCTCGAGGCTGTGCTCCGCGTCGGGGTCGGGCCGGTACTCGGCGGGGAAGTGGGACGCGACGAACTCCCGCACCTCGGTGCGGAACGCGGCTTCCTCGGGAGTGTCCTCCCAGTTCACGGGGGTGGGCCTCCTTGACCTTCTCTGTCCCATGTGGACTCGGTGATGCCGTGGTCGCCCTCGGCGCGCAGGCGGTACTTCGCGACCTTGTCGGTCGGTGTGCGGGGGAGGGCAGCGACGAACTCGAGGTAGCGCGGCACCATGAACTTCGGGAGGCGCTCCTGGCAGAAGTCGATCAGCTCGGCATGGTCGAGGGCGGCACCGCGCCGCAGCACGACCGCCAGCTTCACGTCCTCGTCCTCCAGTTCGGACGGCACCCCGATGGCCGCGCACTCCAGCACGGCCGGATGGAGGTTGACCTCGCACTCCAGGTCGAACGCGGAGATGTTCTCGCCACGCCGGCGGATGGAGTCCTTCATGCGATCCAGAAAGAAGAAGTACCCATCCTCGTCGCGCCAAACCCTGTCGCCGGTGTGAAACCACAAATTGCGGAACACCTCGGCGGTCGCCTCCGGTGCGCCGTAGTAGCCCGACGTGATCACGTGCGGCTGTTTCGGCCGCAGCACCAGCTCGCCGGGCGCACCCGGCCCGACCTCGCGGTCGTGCTCGTCGACGACGGCCGCGTCGAAGCGTTCCGAGTGGACCGTGCCGCACGACCCGAGCCGCCACTCGCCGAAGGGGCTGCCGGTCGCGATGCCCGCCTCGGTCGACGTGTACGTCTCCACCGACCGGACGCCGAACCGCTCCCGCAGCGGCGCGTCCAGCACGGACTTGCCCATGTAGAACATCTCGAGCGGGTGGTCGCGGTCGCGGTCGGTCGGCTCCGCGCTCAGCAGGATCGGGATCATCGAGAACACGCTCATGGCGACCCGCGCGTCGAAGTGCCGCACGTCGTCCCAGAAGCGGGACGCGCTGAAGCGGTCCACGACCGCGATCGAGCCGCCGCCGAGCAGCGCGGACAGCACCCCGTCCCACAGCCCGGCGGCGTGGAACAGGGGTAACGGGCAGTAGATCGTCTTGCCCCACCGGTCGAGGAAGTTCAGCGAGTCGTACGCGCAGGTCAACGCCAGCGCGTGGGAGCACATCGCACCCTTGGACGGGCCGGTGGTCCCGGACGTGTACATGATCGCCTGGAGGTCGGAGAACACGACGCCGGCGCGCGGCTCGGTCGCGTCGTTGCCGAGCAGGCTGGAGTACGACACCGAACCCGGCGGCCCGCCGGCACCCCGCACCACCACCCGGCCGAGTCCGGGCAGCCGGTCGAGTGGCAGCCGGTCCACGTACTCCTCGTCGACGATCAGCGTCGTCGAGTCGGAGCTGGACAGCACGTGCCGGAGCAGCTCATGGCGGTTGGCCGTGTTGATCGGGACCGCGACCGCGCCGAGCCGGGCCAGCGCGAAGATCACCTCGACGAGCGCTGGGCAGTTCGGCAGCATCACCGCGACGTGGTCGCCCTTGCCGACGCCGAGCCCGATCAGGCCATGGGCGATCCGGTTGGCGGCCGTGTCGACGTCGCGGTAGGTGAGCTCGCCGTCGCGGAACCGCAGGAACGGCTCACTTCCGTGGCTGTCCGCTCTGGACCGGAGTACGTCGCCGAGAACGAAACTCTCCAACGTCTCCTGGTTCATCGCACCTCCGCGGCGGGGGACTCGCACCGTCCCCCATCCGAACATGCTTCTGACCAGCATGCACACACGTCGGATGTATCTGTCACAGATGACCTCAGTTGGCGATGGAGAGCTGCTAGTCTCCGGTTTACATCGGATGTCTGTGCTCGGCCGTCCACCACATGGAACGACGTTTCGCGTCGTTCTGGTCTTCTGCCGGCCGGACGCAATAGGGTGGGCGCGACGCAGCGCACAGTTGATGGGAGCGGATTGTCTTGCGGCTCATGCGAGTGGGCGCGATCGGCGCCGAGCGGCCGGTCGTGCTGGACACCCAGGACGGCGAGGACCGCGCGTTCGGTCTCTCCGGGCTGACGAACGACCTCGACGGCGCGTTCCTGGCGTCGGACGGCATCGCCCGCGTGCGGGTCGCGCTCGCGGCCGGCGACCTGCCGGCGGACGACATCGCGGGGGAGCGCGTCGGCGCGCCGATCGCCCGGCCGCCCGCGGTGGTCTGCGTCGGCATGAACTACGCCGCGCACGCCGAGGAGTCCGGCGCCGCGCCGCCCAAGATGCCGGTGATCTTCTTCAAACATCCGAACACCGTGGTCGGCCCGTACGACGACGTGCTCGTGCCGCGCGGCGCCGGCAAGGTCGACTGGGAGGTCGAGCTCGGCGTGGTGATCGGCACCCGCGCCAGGTACGTCGACTCCCCGGAGAGCGCTCTCCAACACGTCGCCGGCTATGTCGTGTCCAACGACGTGTCCGAGCGCGCGCTGCAGATCGAGAAGTCCGGCGGCCAGTGGTCCAAGGGCAAGTGCTGCGAGACGTTCAACCCGCTCGGCCCGTGGCTCGTGCCGGCCGACGAGGTGGCCGACCCGCAGGCGCTCGGCCTGCGCTCCTGGGTCAACGGCGAGGTCCGGCAGGACTCCAGCACCTCCGACATGTTGTTCGGGGTCGCGGCCCTGATCCACGACCTCAGCCAGTACCTCGTGCTGGAGCCGGGGGATCTGTTGAATACCGGAACGCCGCAAGGGGTCGCGCTCTCCGGCCGCTTCCCATACCTTTCGGTCGACGATGTGATGGAGATCGAGATCGACGGCCTCGGCCGGCAGCGTCAGGTGCTCGCCAAGGCCTGAGCTGCCCGGGAAGGAGACCGCGTTGCGTACGCGGGTCGCGCTGTTCGCCACGTGTCTCACCGACACGTTCTTCCCGGACACCGCGCGTGCGGTCGTCCGGCTCCTCGAGCGGCTCGGCTGCGACGTCGACTTCCCGGCGGCGCAGACCTGCTGCGGCCAGATGCACTACAACACGGGCTACCGCGCGCAGGCGACGAAGCTCGCGAAACGCCACGCGAAGGCGTTCGACGGCTACGACGCGGTGGTCGCGCCGTCCGGCTCGTGCGTCGGCATGGTGCGTGACATCTACCCGGACCTGCACCGGTCGACGAAGACGGTCGCCGCGCGGACCTACGAGCTGTCCGAGCTCCTCGTCGACGTGCTCGGCGTGACCGACGTCGGCGCGTACTTCCCGCACCGGGTCACCTACCACCCGACCTGTCACTCGCTGCGGATGCTCGGCGTCGGCGACAAGCCGCTGTCGCTGCTGCGGGCGGTCCGCGGGCTCGACCTGGTCGAGCTGCCGGCCGCCGACTCGTGCTGCGGGTTCGGCGGCACGTTCGCGCTGAAGAACGCGGAGACGTCCACGGCCATGCTCGCGGACAAGATGAGCCACGTGCTCGACACCCGCGCGCAGGTCGTCACCGCGGGCGACAACTCGTGCCTGATGCACATCGGCGGCGGCTTGTCCCGGTTGAAGACGGGCGTCCGGCCGCTGCATCTCGCGGAGATCCTGGCGAGCACGGAGGAGGAGCCATGGGCCGCAACCCCGTGACGTGGCTGGGCAGCCCGACGTTCCCGAACGCCGCTCGGAAAGCGCTCTCCGACGTCCAGCTGCGCGGCAACCTCGCGCACGCGACCTCGACGATCCGCACCAAGCGCGCGGCCGCGGTCGACGAGCTGCCCGACTGGCAGCGGCTGCGCGAGGCCGGCGAGGCGATCAAGGACGACGTGCTCGCCAACCTGGACACCTACCTCGAGCGCCTTGAGGCCGCGGTCATGGCACACGGAGGCGTGGTGCACTGGGCCCGCGACGCGGCCGAGGCCAACGAGATCGTGCTGCGTCTCACGAAAGAGGCGGGCGCGGACGAGGTCGTCAAGGTGAAATCCATGGCCACCGCTGAGATCGGTCTCAACGAGGCACTCGAAGCGGGTGGCGTTTCAGCTATCGAAACAGATCTCGCGGAACTGATCGTGCAGCTCGGCGACGACCGCCCGTCGCACATTCTCGTGCCGGCGATCCACCGAAACCGGTCCGAGATCAGAGACATCTTTCGGCGGGCGATGCCGGACGCGCCGGCTGGGCTGTCCGACCGCCCGACTGAGCTGGCTGAGGCGGCGCGCGCGCACCTGAGACGCAAGTTCCTGTCCGCGAAGGTCGCCATCTCCGGCGCGAACTTCGCGGTCGCCGACACGGGTTCGGTCGTGGTGGTGGAATCCGAGGGCAATGGGCGAATGTGTCTCACCCTGCCTGAAACGCTGATCACCGTGATGGGCATTGAGAAACTGGTCCCCACCTGGTCCGACCTCGAGGTGTTTCTGCAACTGCTGCCGCGTTCCTCGACGGCGGAACGGATGAACCCGTACACGTCGGTGTGGACCGGTGTCACACCAGGAGACGGGCCGCGCGCGTTCCACCTGGTGCTGCTGGACAACGGCCGCACCAAGACCCTCGCCGACAAGGTCGGCCGGCAGGCGCTGCGCTGCATCCGCTGCTCCGCGTGCCTCAACGTGTGCCCGGTGTACGAGCGGACCGGTGGCCAGGCGTACGGCTCGGTGTACCCGGGCCCGATCGGCGCGATCCTGACCCCGCAGCTCGGCGCCGGCACGGACGACCCGGAGACGGCGGCGCTGCTGAAGTCGCTGCCGTTCGCGTCGTCGCTGTGCGGCGCCTGCTACGAGGTGTGCCCGGTGCGCATCGACATCCCCCAGGTGCTGGTCCACCTGCGCGGCAAGGCCGTGGCGAGCGCGCACACCCCGGAGTCGGTCGCGATGGCGGCCGCGGGCTGGGTGATGGCGTCGCCGACCCGGTACCGGCTGGCGCAGCGGGCGGCGACGGCGCTGCGGCTGCTCGCGCGACGCGGGCAGATCAAACGCCTGCCCTGGCCCGGTTCCAGATGGACGGACGCGCGGGACCTGCCGGCGCCCGCGAAGGAGACGTTCTCGGCGTGGTGGCGGAGGACTCATGGCTGACGCGCGCTCCGTGGTGCTCGGCCGGGTCCGGGCGGCGCTCGCCGACCGCCCCGGCCCGGTGACCGTCCCACGCGACTACGACCACACCCGCGACCTCGGCGATGTGTTGACACTGCTGGAGAAGCAGGTCGCCGACTACCGCGCCGTGGTGCGCAGGGTGCCGGCGCACGCGCTGGTGGCACAGATCGAGTCGTCGCTCGCCGAACGGGGTGCGCGGGTCATGGTCGCGCCGGCGGACCTGCCGTCGTGGTGGCGCGTCGGCGACGTCGTGTGGTCGCTCGACGCGCCGATGTCCCCGCTGTCCAACGCGGCGCTGGACCGGGCCGACGGCGTGCTCACCGGGTGCGCCGTGGCCATCGCCCAGACCGGCACGATCGTGCTCGACGCCGGCGAGGCGCAGGGCCGCCGCGCGCTGACCCTCCTGCCGGACTACCACCTGTGCGTGGTTTTCGCGGACCAGGTCGCGGCGACGGTGCCGGAGGCGCTGGCCCGGCTCGACGGCACCCGGCCGCTGACGTTCATCAGCGGCCCGTCGGCCACGAGCGACATCGAGCTGGACCGCGTCGAGGGCGTGCACGGACCCCGCAACCTGGAAGTCCTGATCGTCGGCTAGCTGTCGTGGAGAGCGTTTTCCACCACTACCGACCCGCGTACTGATCCGATCAATGCCGCAACAAGGTTGCCGATGATCTGGATTCTGCCGGCCAACTCGGGTATACATCGGATGTCTGCTCGAGCTATCGGAAGGGGAACGCGGCTGACATGGCGCGCATCATCGGCATGGATGTGCTCGACATCCGCTTCCCCACCTCCCGCGAGCTGGACGGGTCGGACGCGATGAACCCCGACCCCGACTACTCCGCTGCCTACGTCGTGCTCCGCACCGACGAGGGGCCGGACGGGTACGGGCTCGCGTTCACCATCGGCCGGGGCAACGACGTGCAGGCCGTCGCGATCAAGGCGCTGCACCACATCGTCGTCGGCCGGCCGGCGCCGGAGACGGCCGGCGAGCTGGCCGCGCTCAGCCGCGACCTGGTCGGCGACTCGCAGCTGCGCTGGCTCGGCCCCGAGAAGGGCGTCGCGCACATGGCGATCGGCGCGGTCGTCAACGCGGCGTGGGACCTCGCCGCCCGCCGGGCCGACCGTCCACTGTGGAAGTTCCTGGCCGAGCTGACCCCGGAGGAGCTGGTCGCCCAGGTCGACTTCCGGTACCTGTCCGACGCGCTCACCGAGCAGGACGCGCTGGAGATCCTGCGCAAGCCGGGGCGCAGGGAGCGGATCGCCGAGCTGGAGCGCGACGGCTACCCCGCGTACAGCACCGGCGCCGGCTGGCTCGGCTACTCCGACGAGAAGATGGTCCGGCTGGCGAAGCAGGCCGTCGCCGACGGGTTCACCATGCTGAAGCTCAAGGTGGGCGGCGACCTCGACGACGACATCCGCCGCATGCGCCTGGCCCGCGAGGCCGTCGGCGCGGACGTGCGGATCGCCGTCGACGCCAACCAGCGCTGGGACGTCGAGCCCGCGATCAAGTGGATGCGGGCGATCGCGCAGTACGACCCGTACTGGATCGAGGAGCCGACCTCGCCGGACGACGTCCTCGCGCACCGCGCGATCGCCGAGGCCATCTCGCCGATCCGGGTGGCCACCGGCGAGCACGTGCAGAACCGGGTGATGTTCAAGCAGTTCCTGCAGGCCGGTGCGCTGTCCGTGGTGCAGATCGACGCCGCGCGGGTCGGCGGGGTCAACGAGAACATCGCGATCCTGCTGCTGGCGGCCAAGTTCGGCGTGCCGGTGTGCCCGCACGCGGGCGGCGTCGGGCTGTGCGAGCTGGTCCGGCACCTGTCGATGTTCGACTACGTGGCCGTTTCCGGCACTCAGGACGACCGCGCGATCGAGTGGGTGGATCAGCTGCACGAGCACTTCACCGACCCCGCTGTCGTGCGCGGCGGACGCTACCTCGCGCCGATGGCCCCGGGCTTCTCCGCACGCCTCCACGACGAGGCCATCGCGAGATACGCCTTCCCGGACGGTCCGGAGTGGAGGAACAAGTGAGTAGCGATTTCGACGGTCTTGTCGCGGTTGTCACCGGCGGCGCGTCCGGCATCGGCGCGGCCACGGCGAAGATCATGGCCGATCGGGGCGCCGAGATCGCCGTCCTCGACCTGAACCCCACGGAGCACGGCTTCCGCTGCGACGTCTCCGACGACGGCGAGGTCACCGCCGCGATCGAGGCGGTCGCCGACCGGTTCGGCCGCATCGACGTGCTCGTCAACAACGCCGGCATCGGCGCGCAGGGTGACGTCACGGCCAACGACGACGCCGAATGGCACCGGGTGCTGGACGTCAACGTCGTCGGCATGGCCCGCGTGACCCGCGCCGCGCTGCCCCACCTGCGCCGGTCGACCGCCGCCGCCGTCGTCAACACCTGTTCGATCGCCGCGTGGACGGGACTGCCCAACCGCGCGCTGTACTCCGCGAGCAAGGGCGCCGTGCTGGCGCTGACGCTCGCGATGGCGACCGACCATCTCGACGATGGTGTCGGGGGCATCCGGATCAACTGCGTGTGTCCCGGCACCGCGGACACCCCGTGGGTCGGCAGGCTGCTCGACGCCGCGGCGGACCCCGCGGCGGAACGGGCCGCGCTCGCGGCGCGCCAGCCCATGGGCCGGCTCGTCAGCGCCGACGAGGTCGGCCACGCGATCGCTTATCTGGCAAGCCCTCTGTCCGGTTCGACCACCGGGACCGCACTCGCGGTCGACGGTGGCATGTACGGCCTGCGACCCCGACCGCGGGCAGTGACCTAACTCTTTCCTAGCATCAAGGAGGATGCGATGCGCAAGACCATCGGCGCGGTGGCGGCGGTTGCCGCGTTCGCCGTCGCGGTGAGCGGCTGCGGATCCACAAAGGACACCGGCGGACCCGCGGCCGGCGACAACGGCGAGGGTGGCAAGGTCGGCGCCACGGTGCCGCTGTTGACCTCGCCGTTCTGGCAGGCGTACAACAACTATGTGCCGCAGATGGCGGAGGAGGCGGGCCTCGACGCGCTGCCGACGGTCAACGCGGACAACAACACCCAGAAGCAGATCACCGACATCAACAACCTGCTCAACCAGGGCGTCAAGGGTCTCGTGGTCACCCCGATCGACTCCGCTGCGATCGTCGCGGGCCTCAACCAGGCCGAGCGCAAGGGCGTGCCGGTGGTGTCGGTCGACGTGGCGCCGGAGTCCGGCAAGGTCGCCATGGTGGTGCGGGCCGACAACAAGGCCTACGGCACCAAGGCGTGCGACGTGATCGGCGAGAAGATCAAGTCGGGCAAGGTCATCCAGATCATGGGCGACCTGTCGTCGATCAACGGCCGGGACCGGTCCGAGGCGTTCCGGGCGTGCATGGCGGAGAAGTACGCCGGCATCACGGTCCTCGAGATCCCGGCCGAGTGGAAGGCCGAGAAGGCCGCGTCCGGCCTCGAAGGGCTGCTGACCGCCAACCCGGACGTCAAGGGCATCTACATGCAGGCCGGCGGCGTCTACCTCGCGCCGACGCTGCAGGCGTTGCAGCGCAAGAACCTCAAGTTCCCGGTCGGCGACCCGAAGCACATCGTGCTGGTGTCCAACGACGGCATCCCGCAGGAGCTGGACGCGATCCGGGCCGGCGACCTGGACGCGACCGTGTCGCAGCCGGCCGACGACTACGCCAAGTACGGCATGTACTGGCTGAAGAAGGCCATGGCGGGCGAGAAGTTCAAGGAGGGCCCGACCGACCACGAGAGCAACGTGGTCGAGACGCTGCCCGGCATCCTCGAGGACCAGCTGCCGGCGCCGGTGGTGACGAAGGACAACGTGGACGACAAAGCCTTGTGGGGCAACAAC
>Ga0193742_1000102_pt1 | contig 58156 bp, 97 predicted proteins | sample L2c1metaG_FD_165511 | JGI IMG/M metagenome (GOLD analysis project Ga0193742, IMG submission 165511) | Soil microbial communities from a riparian zone of the East river system, Colorado, United States - L2c1 | ecosystem: Environmental > Terrestrial > Soil > Riparian zone | place: USA: East River... | reverse complement strand
CGCCTCGCCCTGGAGTTCCTCCTGCTCGGCCCGATCGCCCTTTCCGCCCTTGTTGCCACCTCCCGGCACCAACTCGCCGTAGCCGTTCTTGTCGGTGTGCATGTGGGACTTGGGGGGCTTGATGCCGTGCTTCTCGAAGAGGGCCTTGATCGCTTTCACGATCTCCACGGCGCGCGTCTCGTCCGCCTTGGTACCAGGAATGATCAGCTCGATGTACTCATCGACCAACGGCTCGAACTCCTTGACGAAGTCCTCCACGTCCTTGACGAAGGGCTTCCTGTTGCGTTCGGCTTCCTTTGCGAGCTTCTTGAAGTTCTCCCGCGTGTAGTCGATGACGCCCTGAGGAAGATACTTCCGCCCGTAGATCAAGACGTACCCGTTGCCCACCACGTCGTTCTCTTCGAGCAGAAGCTCCGAGACCATGAAGTTCAGGTACGGAACAATCGACTCGTAGGCCACTGCTGTCAAACGCTCGATACGACCATCTTCCACGACGTTGAAGATGGCCAATTCGAAGTCATCACTGGTGTCGATACCCGGTAGGCCCTTGAGTGGGGTGAACATAATGTGACCCAGCTCGTGGTAATCCACGCCCTGCGCCAACACCTCGTTTTCCTGGCTGTCCAGGCGAAACTGGTCGCGGCTGAAGATCGTCTCGATCTCCGACCCCCACTTTCCCCACTTCTTCATGGCCCTGGTCATGGCCGGAACACCGTCGCCGCTGTTTCCTTCGTCACCCCTGAAGTGGGCGTCGCAGTTCAAGCCGGACAGGATGGTGTTCAACTTCGCGAAGTCTCGGGCCAGAGAATCCTGCCGGTACATCAGCAACTCTTCGTCCGACAGGATTCGGCGGCCCCATCTCACACTCACTATTTCCTCCTACTCGTTTTAGCTTTGTATCCGGAATGAAAGGTTGACTTTTGAGAAAGAGAGCGGAGGTCCGTCGTGGTGACCGGACCTCCCTTCACCCTTTTGGCTCTACGCGGACTTGTTGTTGCTTCCGTCGATTTCGTAGACCCAGTTGAGGGACTCCTTCTCGATCCCCCAAAAGGAATCGTGTTCGCCCGCCTTGTCCTCGTCGACCTCGAACTCGGTGCGCAGGGCGTGCTTGTAGGTGTCAAACACCTTGTCCACCGCCGCGCGCTCCTCCTCAGCGAAGTGCTGGACGTAGTTGTACCGAGCGAAGTCCAAACCAAGCGCCTTCCCCATGCGCTCGAACTCCATGAGCGCGTTGGTCGAGATGGGGGTCTCCAGCTTGCCCTCGGCGTGCGACTTCCGAAGCTGAGCGGCCATCTTGCGCAGGGTCGCACTGGCGATGAGCTTGGCCTCGATGTCGGTGTCATACCCCCAGGAAAGCTGAATGCCGAACCGGTTGCGGAACGCCGCGTTCAGCGCCCGAGTACCCGCGTAGTCGGGGTTCATGTCCGCGACGATCAACAGGTCTGGGTGCGCCTTGATGACCTCCGCCTTGTGGTCCACGAGCTGGATCTCACGACGGGAGTCGAGCAGCGAGAACAGAACCGTACCGACCCTCTCCGGGATGAAGTTGACCTCGTTCAGGAGGAGCAAACCACCGTGCCGCACAAGCGACGTGACGGGGCCGTCCTGCCACACGAAGCCCCCACCTGGACCGGTGTTGGGGATGTACTTGCCGAAGAGCTGTGAGGGCTCCAGGCCGATCGAGGAGGACACCGAGTAGAAGCGCATCCCCTCGTGCGCGGCGTACGCGCGTGCCGCGTGGGTCTTACCGGAACCGGTCGGACCCTCGATGAGGCAGTTGACGTGGTGCGCACGGGCGTAGCCGAACACGTTCATGTAGTCCTGGCCGCCGACCTGGCGACCAACATACGAATCGAACACCTCCCTCGGCGGAACCGAGGCGATGTCGGGAACGGCCTGAGGGTCGACCGTGGTCGGGTTGGTGCCTTCCTGGTGGTTGGTGTCTGTCGCGCGCTCGGTGACCACCTGACGGGGCTTCGCCAGGGTCTCGCTGCGCGTGGAGTTGGACATGTTGTTGATCTCCGCCAATCTAGGTTTGGGTTTGGATTCTTGGTTGTGTGCTGTGGAATTACGAGAAGAGGTAGGGCGCGACCAGTTCGTGCTTCATGTACATCGTCGACCTGGAGTTGAAGGCATTCAGTGCAGGACCCTTCTTGTGCGGCCTGTCCAGGAAGTACACCGTGGCGACCGATTTGCTCCAGCCCTGGATTCGTGCGCGAACACCCTCAAGACCGGTGCGTGCCCGCCGCTCGTCGAAGGTGAACTCCATGCCGATCAAGCCAGCCTTGAGGTAGAAAATGTTGTTGTACTCGATGAACGCCTTGGGGTCGCCATTCGACAACGTCATTCTGTCGACGGCGACCAACTTCGGTGTGGGGTTCGTGACCTTGGGCGTGGGCCTGTTCATGGTCTTCAATGCGGGGACCACGCCGAACTCCGCCAGGTGTGCGCGGCGTTCCATCAGGGCGCGAACGATGTCCGCTGCCTTGTTGTCGAGATACCCCTGCTGGATCGCATGGAAGATCTGGCTCATCGTGTCCTCGTTCGTCCACGACGCCACCATGCTGTCGTAGTCCTCCCCGTAGTGAGGAGCGGCCTCGGTGATCACTTCTGCCTTCGTCATGCCTTGTCCTCCTCACTGAGATCGGTTCGCATCTTCTCGATCAGGTCATCGAGATCGATTCGAGCACTGGGTACCGACCGTTCCTCGGTCGGTGGTTCTGGATCGCGCTTGCTGGCCCTACGTCTTCGCTGCTTCCACATCATGGCGCCACCGTTTCTGGCTTGTCGTTTTCTTTGTGGTCGGGATGGGTCCACCACTCCACGATGATGTCGTGGGGGACGGCCTCGTTCCCGACCTTGAACATCAGGACGGACTTCACGTTCTTCAACGACGTCCCGACCTTGTACAGGTCGATCGCTTCTTCTCTCGTCCCGACGCTTGTCTTCACCGGTCTTATGCGGTGGTCTGCAAAATAGACCTTCACGTAAAACCGGTCATTCGTGTGCATGGCTACTCCTTTCTGGGTTTGATTCCGGTTTTGCCTTTGATGACGATCGTGGTGCCGAGCGGCGCCCAATCTTCGAACGTGTGATGGGGACCATGGAAGTAGATAACCGTCTTGCGGAAACTCACCATGAGGCTTTTTCGGTTCGGGTAATCCCGAGCAGCGTGGACTGCCTCCCACATCGCGCCACGTCCTCTGCCGTACACGACGGTGTCGTCAGAGTTGGTGTAGTAGACGCCCACCTCGCGCTGACGTCCTCGGCTTCCACAACTTCAAGTCGAACATCGCGAAGATCAGTGGCCATCGGACTTCTTCTCTCCACCACCGAAACACCAGTACTCAGTCGATTTTTCATTCGATCTGAATGCAAGCAATGCCCACGAATGCGGTGAATGTTGAGCGACCGTGCCACACCGCCGTGGACCGCCAGGTTTGTAGAGGAAGTCTATTTTGAATCCCGGCGGGGCCTTTATCCAACTGGTCACCTGAGCTTTTCGTTCTCATACGCCGCCGCGAACGTCTCGGCTTCCTGGAAAGTTGTGAACTCACCGACGACTGGGTAGTCCTTGATCGGCCCCGCTTTCGCGAAGTTCACGTAATCCACCACCCGCCAGAACTCGGTGGGGTTCACCCGCGTACCGGGTTGGACTACGAACGCGCGTACGGCCATCTAGGACCCTTCTTTCGCGATCCAATCGTCGTACGTCGCTTCGACGTACTCGGCGGAGTAGGTCTCCTCGATCATCTTGAGCATCCACTCCGCCTCCTTCTCCAGGGTCTCCAGCTCCCAGGATTCGTCGACGTACGACGCGCGAAGCCGACCGATCAAGATCTGCTTGGCCTGTTCTCTCTTATCCACATCTACTTCCCTCCACCGTGATCTCGTAGGTGTGCGAGGTATTGATCCATTCGCGACTGTCGCGCGACTTGTTCAGCTTGCTGTTTCGCCTGTTCCTCCTTCATCTCTTGGTAGGCCTTCTTCGCGTCCTCGTTCTTGTCGCTCACTTCAACCCTCTCTTCGCCCGCTCCATCTTGTTCACGATCTCGAAGGTGTCTTCGCGGCCCTTGATGTAGCCGAGGAAGTAAGCGGCGAACAATCCGATCATCATGATCACGATGACCAGAAGTGCAGTCACCCAGTCGAACTCGATCACCGTTTGGCCTTCCGGTCCGCCCACATGGTCTGGAGGTACGTGTAGATGATGAACGGCCAGAACATCGCGCTCAGGAACATCGCGGTCAGGGTGGTCAAGAACTCCCTGCCATCGGGTGCACCTTCATTGATCATCGACACGGAGAGGAGGATCGCGAAGACAAAGAACGCCGTCAGTGCCAACCCGAGGTAGATCGTGCCTACCGTTTCGAAGCCGAACGTGTACACGAACCACAAGAAGACGGCCACGATCGCGCCGCCCACTAGAGCTGTTTTCCAGAACATCCTTTCTCCTTTCAGGGATGAGAAAGGGCACATCTTTCGGTGCGCCCCTTCACTACTAGTTGAGACCGCCTCCACGCTTGTGACCCATGAAAGTTCGCCTCCTTACTTGTGTGCTCCCCGGCTCTTCCGGACTAGGAAGAGGAGTCCACCGCCCGCGACCAGAAGACCGGCACCGAGCGCGACGAGCAACCCGGTGTCGGTGCCGGTGTTCGCGAGAGTCTTGGTCGAGCTGACCATGTCCACGCCGGACCGCCCGTTACACGCCAGACCGTCGTTGTTCCCGTCGAGCTTGTTGGGGTCGCTTGGGTCCTGGTCGAGAACGGCCTGAGCGTCCTTCTGCGTGCCGAAGTCCGCACAGTTGAGTAGATCCACCGACGCGACACTTGTTGGCGCCACGGTGACTACAGGGGGATCTGAAGGTGCGGGAGGATCTTCGGTCGGAACCTCGGTGGCAGGAGGAAGACAGTCCGTAATCACGGCGATGGCCTTCCACTGCGGCTGCTTCTCCAACTCCGGTCCATAGATCGGGCCGAACGACACGAACCCATCGCCGCCGAATGAGTCCTCAGCAGTGGGAACCACATGTTCGGCTGTCTCGCCTGCCGGTACCTCGAACTGCCCCTGGAGTCCAGCAGCACCTCCTGCGTTCGGTCCCACGGCGAATCCCCACCCATAGGGGAAGGGGGTTTCGTTGACGACGGTGATGACCACCGTCCCGCAATCTTCGCCAAGCGCGGCTGAATGCGTGACCTCGTACACGAGTGCAGGTGGGGTCTCTGTGGGCTCTTCATCTGTCGCCGACGCTGATCCCGCGAACAGGAAGATCGCCGAGAGGATCAGGATGATCGCTGCCAGGACGGCTAAACCCTTTCGGGTCGTTCGAACCACTTCTACTCCTTTGTCGCTTTTGAATTGCCAAATGGCGTGTTGATGATGACAGTGCGTTCAGAAACCTACAGAAAGGCCTGCGCTCGGTCCTTCTCCGGCCTGGATGAATTCCTTCAGGAGTTCGAAGTTCAACTCCCTCGCGAAGTCCTCGGCGTTCTTCTGATCGATAAAGCAGAACCACACGCTGAAGAAGTCCATCTCGCCGTTCACGAACATGTCGTAGGTGGTGCTGCTTACGACCATGAACTTCTCGGTCGGATTACCGACGGACTTCGGTGCAACGACCTCTACCAATTCTGGTCCCATTGTCTTTCACCTCCATCTGAGAATTAGGAGGGCAATCAGCGAGTGATGTTGGTTAAACGTTCTCTCCTTGGCCGACTGCCCCACTCGGTGTATTCACACCGAACGCCGCACCCAATCCCGATATATGAATTGGGCACGACGGTTCAATGTAAATTGCTTTGCCTTGTTTTCTCCATCGCGAATTCTTGGCTTTCTCCCCCTGTGCGGGTCACATTCGCGCGTGACACTCCGCTGTTGGGTCAGATCGGTCGGTTGGTGCTGCTACCAGTAGGTGCACCACATGGCGGCTTGACCATGACGTCATCACGACGTGAGCGCTGAGCCCCGATCTCGTTCCGTCTGTTGAGTTCTCAAGGTCCAAGTGCTAGACCCCGGATCGGCCAGTTCCCCGGCCTCCCCGGTCGCACCGAGGGCCTAGTTCTACACTGTGACCCCAGGTCATGGCAACCTATGTCATGGCGTGTCTGTTCCGTCTTCTGGGCAGGTCAGGGGGTGTCCATTCGTCTGATGTCCGTTTGGTCCGAGTGGGTGACTCGTTCCCCCAGGTCAGCGTCAATTTGGGGCGTTGGGGTGGTCCACGGTGACCGAGGGTCGTACTGTTCGTTCACTCGGTCGTGGTGCACCCCAGGGAGCACACCGATCGGCAAACCACCACGTGTAGCCGAGCTACTCACTCGGCTATCGGCCTACCCGAAAGCAGGGCGACCGTATGCCAGACCAGAACCAGGCCATGTCGTACGAGCAGCTTCTGATCTCGTCGGTGATCGTCAACGGCGACATGAACACCGCCCTCGCGGCTGGTGTGAAGAGCGAGATGTTCAACGCGTTCGACCGTGAGTGGAACTTCCTCGTGCGGATGTACACCCGGCACAAGAAGTCACCTTCGATCATCACCTTCAGGCAGCGCTTCAAGGACTTCCAGGTTGTCAAGACCGCCGACGACACCTCCTTCCTGGCGGAGGAGATCAAGCGCATCGACACCAAGAACGCTTTGGTGGAAGCGATCCGTGACTCCATGGAGGAGATCAAGAACGACGACATCGACGCGGCGATCGGCACCATCACGGGAGTTCTCTCCAAGGCGCGAAACCGCATCACCGTCGTCCAGGACAACAACATCATTTCCGACTACGAAGAAGTACTGGCCGATGTTCGCGAGATCCGTAACCGGGTAGACACCCAGGGTTCGGCTGGAATCGCATGGGGGTTCGACTCTTTCGACGCGCGAACCGGTGGGGCTAAGCCAGGTGAACTGGTCACCGTCGCGGCACGTCTCGGTCACGGCAAGTCCCAGATGCTCACCAAATGGGCGGTGGAAGCAATCCGCAAGGACTTCAAGGTCCTGTTCTTCTCCCTGGAGATGGGCAAGTCCCAGGTCGCGATGCGGGTGCACTCGTTGTTGTCCCCGCTGATCGGTGGCACCGTCTTCGATTCCGCCGCTCTCATGCTTGGTAGGTCCTCTGTAGACCTAGACGAGTACGAGGACTTCTTGCGTCTGACCTCGAAGTGCATCGCTGGTCACTTGAATGTCATCGACCAGAAGCGGGGAAAGATCCAGATGCGCGACATCCGCAACGCGGTGGAACGTAGCCAACCCGACGTGGTCTTCGTGGACTACGTCCAGCTCCTGGACCGGCACGCGGACTCCTCGTCGGCCTCCGTGGGCGCGATCTCCACCGAGTTCAAGGTGCTGGGGGAGGAGTACCGCGTCCCGTTCATCATCGCCTCCCAGCTCAACAGGGCGCAGGGCATCACGCGCACCATGGCCGGTCCCGAGGCCATCGCTCAGTCCGACCAGATCGGCCAGGACTCGGACCAAATCATCATGATCAAGCAGAACTCCCCGTCCACGGTGACCATGCGCTCGGTCAAGAACCGGCACGGGCAGAGCAACTTCTCGTGGCACGTCGATTACCGCCCTGGCGACGGTGTGATCGAAGAGTGCTCGTACGAACGTATGCAGGAGCTTCAGGACAAGGACAAGAACGAGGAGGAGAAGTGAGCGAACACCTCACCAAGCTGGAGAAGATCCTGTCCGAGATCCCGCCGGACTCAACTCGCGAAACTCGGATCATCGGTGCGCTGTTGCACCACCTGGAAGATCACCGCCCTCATGTCCACGCACCTAGTCGCCCGGTGGACGACCTCTTCCTACGCAAGGGGATCGTCACGTGCCGAACCTGTGTGGGCGCGGCTTGGCCCTGCGACGACTACGTCAACACCGCCGCTGACCTGAAGATCTCGATCGAGGACGAGACGGCCCACATCTACGAGGTCGTCATCGCTCAGTACAAGGGCATGCTCGCAGTACTGCTGAAGAAGGAAGAGGAAGCTCGCGAGGAGTACGTCAAGCGCATCCGGACACTCCGGGTCGCGGAACAGGGTGCGAGTGGCGGCGACCATACGAGCAACAGGGACTACGTGGGCAAAGGGCCTGTCACCCTGACCAACGGTCCCAGTGGTCCGATGTGGACTAATGGCATCACATCCACCAACACGAACTCACTTCGATTGATCGGTGATCGAGAAAGCACCTACGACTACGGGGTCACCATCCCGATGTCCGACTCGGCGATGGTCGACTACTACAGCAGATTGGCAGACACAGAGCATGAGCGGATCAGGGACAAGATGCAACCTCCGCCTTCGACCAAGACTCCCGAGGCCCCGAAGGACGTCAAGCAAAACGTGGTAATGCACATCGATGTCACCGAGGCACCTGACCGCTCAACGGTCCAGAGGCTGATCGACTACGCCAACCGCAACCGTAGGCGCCAGTAACCGAAGTTCGTCCGTCTCCGTCGCTCTGACGCCTTTCTGGAGGCACTACATGACACGTCGCAACACCCCGGCCGCGAACACTGGCGAGTACGCGGACCTTGCTGAAGCTCTCCTGGACATCGTTCGGGTGTCCGGGGCAGAGGTTGATGCGGTTTGCCCCTTCCACGACGACTCTTCACCGTCACTGCGTTTCAATACCGACTCGGGACTGTGGCTGTGCCACGGATGCCACGAATCGGGGAATGCTGATTCCCTTTCCTATCGAATGACAGGAAAGGGAACCGCGCGCATGGGTTTGCCTTCCATGATCAACAAGGTGGAATCCATGGTGGAGAACTACGAACGACACCGGGTACGGGCAGTCCAGCTCGCGAAGGTCTCTGGGTACCGATCTTCCACCACAGAGGATGGCGAAAAGGGCCTCTCACCTGCAGATTTGCAAATTTCTCGCGCGCGTCCTATAACTATAATCCCCAGTAGTGAAGAGGGATGGGCCACAAGTGGCCAGTCCCGGATCACCTCGGGGATCAACTCAAATACAACTCGTTGGTATGACGTTGACCCTGACGTTGTCCCCCAACTCCCCGGCGATAAATCGCCATTGAGTAATAGGGAAGACGTTGGGGTTGACGTAGATGAGAAGTTCTCCCTCTACCAACTACCTCATGAAAATAAAAAAGAAAAAGAAGTTAAGTACGCGCGTGCGCGCGAGCGCACGGGTACGCGTACGGACGCAGGCGCGGGTGCACGCGTAAGCGCACGCGAAGGAACTTCAGCCCGAAACCAAGAAGGTTCCGTCCTTCCCCGAAAGCGAGATCAAGAACTCAAGATCCCTAGTAGGTCAGTAAGTAGAACTACTACTCGCGCGCGAGAACTTTTGACCGGTGGCAAGAGTGGCTTTGACTACACCGTGAACTTCGGGGTCACTACGTTCCCGGCTTCTGTCGCGAAGCTTGAACTTGGCTCCGAACCAGAACTGCTCCGGTACAAGAACCACTCCGACTGGTGGATGAACACCAGGAACTTCTCCGAGCAGTGGATCTCTACCTTCGGTCTCGGTTACGAGATCAGGACCAACACGCACTCCATCCCGATCAGGGACACCGATGGTCAGCTTCTTGGTCTGAACATCAGGAACGGCAACCCCGATGCGGAGCAGAAGTACAAGCTCCCGTTCCGTTTCGCGCGCAAGGAACATCTCTTCGGTTCCTGGATGGTCGGCAAGATCCCGGAGTTCGACTGCCACACCGTGGTGTTGTGTGAAGGTGCTCTCGACGCGATCGCTTGTTGGCACGTGGGATACCAGGGTCTGGCGACCTATGGTTCCTCGATCTCCGAGAACCAGGTGCGTCTTCTGCACCGTCTCGGAGTGACCACGATCGTGATGGGCTACGACTGGGACCTCGCTGGATACCAGGGCATCTACGGCGTGGACAAGAAGTCACCTGCTGGTCGGATCACTCACCTCGACGGTGCTCGCGACAAGTTGTCGAAGTTCATGACCTACGCCATGACCTACCCGAAGATCAGGGGCTACGTCAGCAACCCGACTCGTCCTCCGAACGGCAGGGCAAAGCTTGACCCCGGCAAGCTTCTGGAGATCAACCCTGCACTCCTTCTCGGAGGCCTCAAGAACGCGGAGTTCATCTGATGGCGGACTGCACGCACGAGAACACTTGGTTCGACCGGAACATCTGCCCTGAACCTTGTGGGCAGATGCACTACATCTGCGAAGACTGTGGGCAGATCGCGGGAACGTGTGTTCTGGAGAGCAAGCGAGTTGAAATGAGTACCCAGGACCTGGTCTTCCTCTTCCACGAGCAGTACGGCATCCCGATCGGGAAGTTCCCCAAGCTTCCAGAGGACGATCTTCGTGATGTTCGGTACACGCTCATGGACTCCGAATGCGAGGAGTACTTCGATGCCGAGCAACGAGACGATCTCGCGCACATCGTTCAGGAGTTGGCCGATGTCGTCACCGTTGCCTACGGAACCGCGTTGTCGTACGGAGTGGATCTGGACGCGGTGATCCGAGAGGTGATGAGGGCGAACATGACCAAGGACGTGAACCCCGATGGGCCAAAGCCACTCAAGGGATCACGCTTCACTCCGGCAGAGGTCGAGGGGGTTTTGCAAGGTCCCGACAAACCGCGTGCAACCCACGTGCCCCTCTGATGGGTCCAGAGACACCAACCAACCAGTGTTAGGGCCTCTACGGCCATCCTGTGGCGAAGAACGAGGGAACAAGACATGGCCAAGCTGATCCGAATACACCAGAAGGATTGGACGCGTGTGGTGGTCGAGATGGATGGCGTCGTCCTACCGACCGTGGGAGGTGCGACAGTCACCGTCGAGGGGGATGAGTACCCCCAGGTGACCCTCACCCTGGGTGCTCAGCGAGTTGAGATGGTCGGCGGGGAAGAACTCGATGCACTCCAGGAGGAAACACCGTGATGTGGAACGTGTGGCGATGGGACCCCACCATGGCGCCGGAGGACGAACACCTCTCGCGGCGGAAGTGGCTTCTGGTCGCCGAAGATCTGGAACAACTTGCCGCTGAAGACCTGCTCTACGAGATGTCCGAGGCGGAACGGAACAACCCCACACCGCGACCTGTGGGAGCAGGGCCTAACTGGGGTGTGCGGTTCCAGACGCGACCAGTGGGAGATGAGCCTTCGATGATGGGGATTCCACCCAGTTGAGGTAGACGGGACCTCTGCAACGCACTTTAAGATGGGCGTCGCTCGAAGAGGAGGCCGACATCCGAATTGATCTTGGCGACATCCAGCTACTCATCGAAGCCAGGGTTCGCGGCCTACGTCATCCCACGGTCCAGTGGCATCTAGGACCGTGTGGACACGCCCTACCCGCCGACCGTGGACATCCGTCACCGACACCCGTCACGCTGAAAGAAGGACCAAGCATGAGTTTTGCGCTGAAGGCCGACCAGAAGGTCTCTGCGTCTGTATCCGCTGTGGACGAGATGGGGAACCCCACCCAGTTCACCGGCACTGCGGTGTACGCCGTGGACGACACCGCCATCCTCTCCCTGACCGACAACGGTGACGGATCGTGTTCCGTCGCCGCGACCGGAACTCTCGGTACCGCTGTTCTGTCCGTGACCGACACCGAGACGTCCGGCCAGGAATTTATGGGCTCGATCGCGATCGATGTCGTCGCGGGGGATGTCACCACGCTGGCCATCGAGCTTGGTGAACCGGAGGAAGTCACTCCCGACGCGTAAGTCCAGACACAGACGAAGACCCCCGCTGTCCTTCCTGGCGATGAAGGGCAGTGGGGGTCTTCGTCGTCTTGACCACACACAACGTGCTGATCTTACGCTGTCCGGCGAGAGTTCATTGGGTATGCGCTGCCCAGATGGCCTGCAACAGCAACCCTCAGTATAAGCCGAACCCCCGGCCGACGTCCTGGGAGGAAGTGGGAGCTGGGGGTTCGGACCTCCGGTCGAGTGGAGGCTCCTTGAGGGTACGTCTACGCGAAGACCGTGGCGGTGTTCCCACCGAGGACGTTGATGATCAACAGGAACAAGAAGATCACGAGCAAGGTCAACGCCACTGCGTACATCACTGCGGTGTACCTCATGAGTGCAATCCCCTTCCGGTCTGCTGGGTTAGGTGTAGTTCTCGATGGCGAAAGGCCGTACGGCTCCGTCATGCCAGACTCCTTGGATTTCCACGGTGATCAGGACACCGCCAATCACGAGACGTGCGGTGTACGGGATACCCCCGGCACCACCAATTGACACGGTCCCAGGGTTGGCGGTCATCACGATCGCGACGGTCGGACCGGTAACCGAAACTTGACCCTGTGTAGTGACTGTTCCTGGGTGCGCGGTGATTTCCAGGCTGGTGGAAACCCCACTTATAGAGATTAAAGAGTTTCCAGTGACGGTCCCTGGATTGGCCGTCGCGGTCATCGACGTCGTGACACCCGTGATCGCGATCGCCTTCTGGGCAGTAACTGTGCCGGGGTTGGCGGTAAGGACGATCGCTACCGACGCGCCAACTACGGAGACCTGACCTGCCGTAGTAATACTTCCGGGGTGCGCCGTGAGTTCCAGGCTGCTGGAAACTCCGGTGATGGAAGTTGTCTTGAGTGCGGTAACCGCCCCTGGGTTCGCGATAAGCACTACACCGGTCGTTACACCGACTACATCGACTGAATCCAGAGCTGTGACTGTGCCTGGATTCGCGGTGATCTCAACGTCACACGTCACACCCGTGATGGATGCTGCACTCTGCGCAGAGACGGTCCCAGGGTTGGCTGTGATGACCATGCCCGCCGTGACACCCGTAATCGCCACAGATTGGCCAGCAACGACCGTTCCTGGGTTGGCGGTAAGAGTGAGCGTCCCGGTTACACCCGTGATACTGACGGCCTTATGGGCGGTCACCGTCCCTGGATTCGCCGTCAAGGTGACAGACGACGTAACTCCGGTGATCGAGGCAACCTTGAACGCGCTGACCGTTCCTGGGTTAGCCGTAAGGGTGATGCTCGCTGTGGGACCAGTGATGTTCGTGGTCTTCAAGGCGGTAACGGTGCCCGCATTCGCCGTCAGGATGATCGACGCGGTAACACCTGTAATGTTCGCGAGGACGACGGCGGTCGTGACGCGGAAACGGCGAATCCGCGAACGGTTGGGGTACCCGCGTCCGCGAATCACCATCTGACTAACTCCCTACCTTGCGTGCTTGGACCGTGGTGACCGGTTGTTCGCTTGTTCCTTGCGAGTCGCCCACCTAACGTTTCCTGGTACGTAGCTTCCATCGTTGTCGATTCGATCGAGCGTAAGACCAGGACTTGGCAACCCAATGCTCGACTCGATGTAATCGATGAACGTAACTAAGTCCATCCACGGCTCGTAGACACTTACACCTCGCCCGCCATACCGATACCACGCTTTATCTAGCGGGTCAGTACACCGACGAACCATCTGCCGCCAAACGTTGTACAGAGGGTGGTACCGAAGACCATGGCGGACAAATTTGTCGAGAGCTGTTGCTCTAGATGACTCACGCTTCAAGCACCCACATGATTTTGATATGCCCCCAATCAGGTTGCTTGCTGTAACGCTCTTGTCCGTACCGCAATCACATCTGCACAACACAGCTCTACGGTTCGACGCGTCGATTACTGTCCAACATCTGAACCGATCACCAGGGTTGATCGGATGCTTCACGTTCTTGCGGCCGTTTAATGACCTGACTTCCTGGTTCAGACATCCACACGACTTGGACACACCCTTAATTAACGAGTGTCGAAAAACTCCTCGTTCGACACCGCACACGCAAACACACATGACGGTTCGACGGTCAGGATCTGCGGTTACCGTCCAGCGCCCGAACATGTCACCTACATCGATAGTCATGCATCAGATTGTAAACACAGCCTGATCACTCTGCCCAGACAACGAAGCATGCCGCGTTTACGGCCGCCGCTGCGGTAACCCTCACCCTCAAGATCGTGCTGACCGGGACATGGGGCTCGCTACCCAGTGACCAGTCGTACACGTACTGGCTCGTGGGAGAGACGAGCTGGTAGTCGAACAACCTGGTCGTGACGACGGTGCCCTCGGCAGACGCCGTGTAACCGGTGCCGGTCGTACCCAAGGTCATCAACGATGCAGGAGAACCAGCGTTGTTATAGGGCATGACCCCAGCCGCGATGTGTGCGGTCACCGTCGCCGCGACAGCGGCAGTGGTGAGTAGTTCGCACTTGATCGGTGTTGCCGCCGCCGATCCGTCGAAGCTAATCCCCCATCGGATGATCCTGATGTCCTGAGTGGCAGGGGTCTGGATCTGGAGCAGGGTCTTGATCGCGGTGCCTGTCGTGACAACAACGGCCGCTGCCGCTGCGGGCATCGCCCCATTCCATGCGATGTACTGCTGGCCAGCCATAGGAAACCTTTCTTAGTACGTCGAAGCTCGAACGCGAGATGCACGGGACTGGACGAATCGTTTCGGGGTGAAAGCGGGACCACCAGCAGCAGGTGGGATGGAAAGCATCATCGCGATCTGTTCACCGTTGCGATGAGTGGGAACAGTGAAGTTGGTCAAGTCCCCACTGGATGTCCGTGTCTTCGCGGCAAGACCAATTCCCTTGGCAGGGCTTGTTCCGTCCGCGAAGTTAAGGAACGTCCAATCCGTCTCAGGAGTGGCATCGGTCATTACTTCGACTCCCGCCGCCCACCCGTTGAAGTGGACGAAGGTGAACAAGCCGTAGTCGTCAGTCACAAACCCGGTGAAGGTAACTGGTGGCGTGGCATTCGCCGTGGTGAGTGCGGTTGACGCCATCGACCCGGCACCGCCATATCTGAAGGGGCTACCTGTCGCTGCTGCTCCGGTAAAACTCACCGCCTTGGCAGCTCGCCATGTACTTCCAGTCCAGTTGAAAGTCCAGGAGCTGGGGGTACCTCTGGGCTCGTAGTGATAGACGCGGCAGTACATCGCCGAGGTCGATGGTGTGGTCAAACCATACGTGTACCCAAGTGCTGCTGGGTCGTACAACGTCCACCCTGCATCGACAGGAACGATCGCTGACCCGTTGTTCCCGACGCGGTCTTCCATCTCCAGGATGACGATCGGCAATTTCCCCGCTGCCAAACCGGCGGGTGCCGAAACAACCGCTTGGTTCGTAGTCGCACCAGCGAGGTAAGTACCTTGCGCATCGAGGAGAACGGCCATTAGTTATGGACCCCCGCGATCAAGCCGGTACCAGGGACGTTCAGGCGGAAGTCAGCACCCACTGAGGACTCATCGGCGCCGAAGTCCCACACGCAGAGGATGTTGTCCGCTGACGACGCACCACCCTTCGCGACGTAGAAGACGGCCCTACGCGCGGTGATCGTGGACGTGGCCCAGGTGATCGGCGTATCGCAGGTGAACTTCACGGTGTTGGTCGCGGTGTCGTAGGACAACACTGGGTTGGCACATGTCGCGCCACCTGCGACGTACGCGGTTCCCACTACCTCGTTGGTCACCGAGTTTCGGTACTCATGGGTGTCTGGGTCGAAGGAGTACGCGTTGGTGGTCAACATGACCTTCACGCTGTTGGCGCCAACGATGTCGACTTCACCGTTGAACATCGCCTTCAACAACTGACCATTCATCTGTGCGGTCACTGCCATTAGATCAGCCCTTCATCAAGCGAGGAGACGGACGACAAGTACGCCATCTTCGAGGTCGGTGGGATCTGGATCTCCCGGTTCGAGAACAACAATCCAAGGGTGCTCGTTGAAGTACCCCACGATCATCCCGTTTAATTCATCGAGCGACACGTAGGACGAGTTGCTCAAGATGGAAATGGCAGGGGGGACGGACGCCATGAAGATGCCACCAGGGTTGGTGGCAATGGGGGCTTCCATGTCGAACTTGCGTCCGCCAGGGACCTTCTCGTGGACCTTGTAGACCCACCCAGTCGGAGTGAGATCTGGGTCATCTGTGGCCGGGATGAACCTGTCTAGCTCGCCATTGACCAGATCGAAGATGAGCGGCTTTCCAGGAACGACGATGATATTGGTAACGACATCACGAACAACGACCGTGGGCAGGAATCGAACGGAACCCACCGCGTTCGACCCGTCAGGGTTTCGGTAGGTCCCACGAACTCGCACCAAGTCATAATTGGGCGTCGGCTGAGTCATGTGGTCTCCGTGTTCCTTGATGTTTCGAACGGAGTATTGCAGCAACCTGTCCGATTTGGCCCAAGCACCCTTTGAAAAGCAACGAACCCCTCTCGCTGGGGTGAGAGGGGTTCGTTGGTCTGAGATTCCTTACGCGGCCTTAGAACCACCGATACCGAAGTTCGCCGTGCTGTTCTGCACGGAACTCGATGCACCGATGGGCTTCAAGACCCCGTAATACGTGGCAACTGAGGTCACCATGCCGATCAGGAAGTTCACCAAGCCGAGTGTCCAGTTATAGACATCTCCACCTGCGATGGCCTCCATCAGGAATCCGTTGAGCGCGTTCAAGATGACCATGACCAACGCCTTGGTACCAGACGAGGCATTCAGCTTCGTCACGATTCCAACGATGATCGGGATCACGGTCGAGACCAGTAGCGAAAGAACGAACGCCATATTCAGAACAACTGTCGTGGTGTTCGTGGGTACGACGACCACATCAGAGAGCAGAAACATCGCCTACTCCTTACGGTGTTGGTGCGACGTTTGTCGCCAAGCGCGGGAAGTCCTTGCGGAATCCCCTCGGAACTGGCCCGACCAGAACACTGAACTTCGTGTAGATGTCGTTCGACTCGCGAACCTGAACTGACTTCTCCGGCTGACCCATCGCGACGGCATCCGCCTGGGCATCCTTCAATATGGATGTACTCTGCATCCACTCCGCAAAAGGACCGGTGATGCGGAATGTTGGCGGGATAACAGGGCCGGGTTGTCCGTCTGTCTTTGGCCAAGTGTTGGCCTTTGGAGCGATGAACTGTGCCATATCTTCCTCCGCGACAAATGCCTTGGTTGGGGCTGGAGCATGTGGGGTGAAACCGTGCTCGATGCAGTACACGACGTCGGCGCGGAACTGATCCATGCTGACGCCCCAGGGATCGATCTTCCGCGACGTGTATTCCTTGTGGCCCATGACGCGGTTGCCTGGGTTCCACCCGAACCGACGACAGATCGCAGCGAACCCACGAACAATTGAGTCGTACTGCACGGCCGTCCAGGTCTCGTTCACGGTGTGGTCGGTCTCGACACCGAACGTGTACCTGTTACCGCCGTTGATAGGGACGATTCCCCATCCCTCACCAACACCTGCGTGGTTCGCACCGTTCGCGCATCCAACCCACCATGCGCCGTTCAGATCGACCCAGAAGTGACACGCGGGCCTGATGCTGGCGGTCTCCCACATGTAGTTCTTCACCGAGGGGGAAGGACCTATCGGAGTCGCGTCGTGGTGGAAGATCAATCCTTCCGGCTGGAATGCGTTCCCGTTGCTCCTGTTTTCCCAGTCGCCGTATCCCGAGACCGAGAGACCAACTTGCTGTAAGGCCTCTACGGCATCAACGACGCTTGCCATGCTTTACCTCGGCCTTCTCCTCGACCGGCTCTTCCGGATACTCGACGTCGTGGTCGTCCTTAGCAGGATCGGCCAACAGCTCTGGGTCGTCGTCATCCGGACCGAGGATGTTGTCGTCAACACCTTCGATGTCGTCGGACGCGGGAAGAACCTCATCTTCCTGTGAACTCTCACCGTTTCCGAAGTACGGGTTGACGTAATCTCCCGCACTGGTCACATCAGTCATTCGCTGCCCTTTCGGTTACATCAGGGCGGTGGACATGCGGCGTCTCCCGCCAACGACATGAATGTATCGCCATCATCGTAGTAAGTGACGGCGTAACAACTCATATCGATGTTGTTCTCGTCGGGGTGCCATTCGAAGATGGGGCCTTGGGCAATACCCCGGCCATCTCCGCCGTCCGTTCCGTTGGTGCCGTCCTGCCCCGCTGGACCTCGACTACACAAGTTGTTGTCACCGGAGATGTTGTACGGCAAGGATTCATCGGTGTCGGTGTTCGGATTGTCCTGGCTCAACGACACCATCATCGAGCAGAATGGCGGATCTCCTCCGTCACTGATGATCGAGATCGAAGTGACCGAAGTTCCTGGCGCACCTTGGTCGCCAGTGCCACCTGGAAGACCGTCGACGCCATCGGCACCATTCGCGCCGCTTGGTCCGGCCCCACCTACGGGACCAGGAACCACTGGAACAAGCGCAGCGGCCAACTGAGCGGCCTGAGCGATGTCTACCGAGACCCCGGCAGGGACGTCAGGAGGAGGAAGTTCAGGAAGGCCCGCTTGGGTCAACTCATCGTTCTTCGCGTCGATCGCAGCTTCAAGATCTTTCCTGTCCTGGGCTTGCTGCGATGCGAGTTCTTCGCGGGCGACATCCTGCGCGGCGTCCTTGGCCTGCTGCTCGGTGAGTTGCTCCAAGGCGTACATGGCCTGGTTGAAACTGACCAGAGCAAGGATTCCTACCAGGAATACGGCAAGCCATACCAGTTGAACGCGGAAACCCTTCTTCTTGACCTCACGCTCGTGCTGCTTTGCCAACGTTTCCTTCTGCGCAGCTTCGAACAACCTCTTCAGCTCAACGTCAATAGCGTCCTGGTCGTTTTTGGTCATGGCCATGATCACCCAGTTTGCTCAAGGAACTCCGTGAACGTCTGCACGACGATCTGGTTGACACGGACTTCACGTAGCAACATCGCGTTGTAGGCCTTCACGTTACGCAAGTCGATCTCAAGCTGCTCGGTACGCTTCTCGTTCGCGTCCATCTTCACGTTCTGCTCCTCCAACTTCGCATGGGTTCGTTGAAGTTCTCGGTTCACCATCTGGACCAGGCGATCAGACACCTCGGTGTACGTACTCATCGTTTCCACTTTTGTCTGATCTGTGCTTGCTACCGCTTGCTTCCTTTCTTGCCTTGCCTTGTACGCCGCTACAAGGAATCCACCTCCACCAATGCCAATAACAGCAGTAAGAACGAATTGAAGTATGTTCATCCCTTACCCCCGTTATTGTTATCACCTTCGAACTTCATGACAATGCTTCGCAGCATGTCCACATTCTTTTCAAGTTCACTTTTCTCCTGCGTCACCTTGACCAACTGCTTGTACAACAAGTACTGGTCAAGGCACAAGAAGATGAACCCAAGTGAGATCGATATCGCCATCACCCCACGTATGAACGCGAACATTGAAATCGCCAAGGCATAAGCAAAAACACCAGCACCTAAAGCAAATAACCCTGGTCTCTGAAGTCTCCTTGTCCGCTCAACAAGTATCCCAACGATCACTGCTGATGATCCTACGATGATCAAAAGTGGAATCGCTGACACCTGCCACCACAAGGCCACCGATGTAATTGACAGAGATGGAACAAGCAATGTGCCAACCCCACCTAGGAAGACGCACACATAAGCGGCTATTCGTGGCCAAATATGATCCTTTTTTGTCATCCGTTTGGCCTTCCAAGATCAGAACCTATGCCGCATTCTGCACACACATGGTCAGATGATGCGACAACGTGAACCAAATGTTGTCTGATCTAAGCCTCGTAGACCGCCATCATCAGTCTGGTCTGGGGCGAGAAGTACGCCGCCGTGCCACCGTTGGTTCGACCTGTCAACTTGAAGTTGTGCACGCCTGGTGTGACCAAAACGATCTGCCACAACATCGCGACAGTGGCCCTGTTGCCGAGGAGGTTCATCCCCATGACCGCGCTTTCGGCCTGGGTCGTTCCATCGACTACTAGGTGACCTAGTGCGCGCTGGCCGGATGTTCCCGCGATGGTGACGCCAATGTCGAACACACCCCAGACCTGGACGACTGCACTGGCCCGCACCGTGGTGATGTTGATCGTGGCCCCGTTGATGTCCACATCGGTTACATCCGCCGCCGCTGCGTTGGACTGCGAGGTAGCGGATACCTCGTAAGCCCCCACAGGCCCGCTCACGGTGGTTCCATCGGTGAAGGCACCCAAGATCACCCAGGACCCGTTCACGTCCACCATGAGGACCCTGGAGCCCATACGAGGGGTCACCATGGTCAACACACTCATCGCGGTGGTGGAGGGGTCTGACTCACCCTCGAACTGAACGAAGACACCACCGGTAAGACTGGTGACCACACCGATCGCGATGGATCGTCTCGGTTCAGGTCCGGCAAGGTGCGCGGCAAGTCCTCCAGCATCAATCATCGGGGACCCCCACCACGATCGCGTTGACGTTCACGATCTTCCGCACCTTGTGGCTCATCCGGCCACCCGCTTGCAGGTTCATTGACCATCCGACTTCTGAGTACAACCCCGTGACGCCGAGACCATCGTGCTCGATCTGCAAAGTGTCGCGGTTCTCATGGAACGGCATCAGCATCGTGGAGAACTCCACGGTCTCGTACACGTTGCTGGCATTGATCGCGGCACGTCGGCACAAACCGTCGAGTTCGACCTGGGTCGCGGCGTCCTTGGCCGTATCCACCTGAGTAACGGTGCGTCCACGCCTGACGATGGAGATCGGCGAGTCTGGGCTGTTGTTCACGAACTCACTGATCAACAACGGCCGATCCGGTTTGCTCACTACGAAGACGATCCGGTTCGGCACCTTGAAGAGATCAAGGGTCTGATCCATCTCCGGATGCATCACGGACTGATCATCGGTCTTGTAGGTGAATCCCACTGGCGAATCCTGGGGATCGATGTACGGCTCAAGTTGTCCGACACCACTTCCGTCGAACCACAACTTCCCGTAGTTCATCGCCTCAACAAGGTCGGTCACCACTTCGTACTTGGTCACACCGCCTGGATCCCAGGTACGTGCAGCAGGAAGGGTGAGAGTTGAGGGGGCGATGGTGACGTTAGGGATCGCAGACAGATGAGACGACACCGCCGTGGTGTACAACGCCCCTGCCGCGACATCTGCCCTGAAAGCGAAGACCTCATCGATCAACACGATGTTCTGGTCGTACCCGTCGCTCGACCGCGTCACGACACCGTTGCGGTACGAACGTGTTGGAGTGGACATCAAGAACACCCCTTGCGGCCAGTCCACCCATCCGCCGTCCTGCATCTTCACGCCGACCCACGGCCTGATCCGGTCGTTGTAGAAGTCGAAGGTGATCTCTCCTACCCCTTCGACAAACTCGACCCTCAAGGTGCGCTGAACTTCGCGAAGGTACTCGTGGGTGACTTCGCCCGATCCTTCAACAATCTGGTCGGTAATCCACCCCAGTGACTCATTCCTGGTGTTCAGGCGTTCGTACTGGTAACGCATGGTCCGGCCGGACTTTTGTAAAGCGTCGATAACCTGAAAGGAGGAGTAGCCATTCTGTGCGATGGGCTGCACTACACCCTCCCCGGCTGTTCTCCACTGAACTGGATGTTGACCGAGGCGCTGTAACCCCACCACTCGTCCTCGTAGGACAAGTTCATCACGCCACGAACACCACGCCCGCGCTGGTCACGGAACACCACTTCAGATCCTGCGTGGAAGATGGCGTCAAGATCGGCCTTGTCCGCGTCGTTGTCGAGCTTGATCTCTGCCTTGAGTTGACCGGACTCGGATGCACTGAACTCGGCGAACGGATACATCCGCCCTTCCACCCTGACCAGCTCGGCGTTCTGGTTCATGTCCTCACTACGACCATGACCGTCGTAGATGAACTGCTTGCTGGTTCCTGCTGCGTCGTTCGCCGCGTGAAGCCAGGCCTGCTTGAGCACAATCGATGAGTTGCCCGAGGTGGCCCAGTCCGAATCCAACGCAACACCGTTCTCGGTGGTCGCTAGCTTGGCTCGGTACTTCCTGACCTGACCGGACGGGATCTCGTAGTCCTGCACCGCCATACTGGAAGAGGTTTGGTCGATCGCCTGCGACAGAAGCGGGACCCACGTCACGCCATTGTCCTTTGTGTACTCCACGAACAAGGTCGGGTGTGGATCTGTCGATGGGTAGTAACCGGGCTGGTATCCCGCAAGTGGGTTGGATTCGTACACGCTGACCGCATCGAAGTAATGAGCTTCGTTTTGTGCGGCTGCCATGACGAACTTTTCCACTGTCATAGAAGCAGTGTTGGCGGGAGCAATAACCTGACCCGACACTTCCTTCCACGCGTTCAAGGTAGAAGTCGTGGTGATGGTTCCTGTGCTCAGAACCGCACCTGCCGCGTCGTACCACACCAACCGCATACCGACGGTTCGTACTGCCGCCGAGTAAATCGACCACACCAACCACCACCGGTCCTGGAACACCGTGGCGAAGGTGGTGGAACCCAACCGTGCGACAACGTCACCCGCACCCGCTGTGGTCTTCATCAGCCGTGCCGAGTTGATTCCCCGTCGCGCCTGGGTAGTGGAACGAACCCACGTACCTCCGGCAGATGTCGCGACCCATGTCGTGCCGCTTCCTTCGAAAGTGGAGTCGTCGGCGGACAACACGTTCAGGGATGGGTGGTGAAACCCACCTCGCGACCAGGTAGGAACTGGATCACCGATGGCGTCGAGTTTCCAGATCCCGGCTTCGTCCACATAGAACACCTCGGTGTTGGCTCCGGCAACAGTGACCAAGGGACGCACGTACGCAGTGTTCGCAGGAGCAGTGGACTTGTGGGTCACACGAGTTGCCCAGCTACCCGAGGCAACGGACACCGTGGTGGAAGCGGTAGCAAGCTGAGTTCCTACTGAGTCGAAGTAGGTCAACCCCATCGACATGTTTCTGCTACCGGTACCTGGACGCATGAAGGCGCCTGCTGCGTACACCCCACCTGCGACTGCTGGGACCACACGTGATGCGAGACCTGTTTGCGATGACGCTGCCGTCATCGTTCCCTTGAGCGCCCTCGTTCCCGACTTCACGATCGTGGTTTCTTGAGAGATCGTGACGGCAGTCAGTGCTGTCCAGTCCCACGGTCCGTTGTCGAAGGTGGACTGGTCGAAGTTCAGCAAGTTCACGTTTAGATCGAGGCCGATATCGATGTGCTCGTTGACCTGAGAAGTCGAAATCGTCGGAGCGCCGATCTTGAACAAGTCGATCGTGAATGCCGACGTGGCCCAGTTCTTCGCTGGGAAGGCACCTTGGACCGGCCCTACTTCCTCCTGATACACGAGAACCTGGGCCGTATACGACCCGTTGGTGAGGTTCTCGGTGACCTGGTGGACAGTTTCCGAGGACTGGATGATTCCGCTGTCGTACACCACCACAGATGACGCGTTGAGGATCTGTACGCGATAAGCGATCTGTGGCTTGAAGTCGTCTGAGTAATCCCAGGACACCTGAGGCGATGGGCTGACATCCCACACCCCCGAAGGCGTGGTGATCACCGCCGTAGGTGCCATGTCGTAGTGCAAGCTCAACCACGCGTCGTACCAACGAATGACCGAACCGTTCGAAAGACCGTACGAGGTGTGTAGGCCGAACTCGGCGTAAATCCCACGCTCAAGGTCCGCCTGGGTGATTACCCCGCCGTTTGCGAGATTGGAACGACCAGGAGAAGTCTGAGTCGTGATCGGCGAATTGATGAAGATGAAGTTGGGTGGAGGGTTCTGCTTCCTCGTCCCACCAGGACCGGTCATGTCACCGATCGCGTAACTGACCACACGGTTGGGGTGAGTTGGGGTTTCCACCGCCGACACCCTGCCCTGCATGTACATGCTTGTGACGCGAGCACCAGGAGGGATCGAGTAGCTCTGGGCCTTCATCCTGAACAGATCAACGGCGATGGACTGCCGAACGTAAGTCGCGTCAGAACTGTCCGCCATGACCGTTGAGATGCCCGCTGGCGTGTCAGCGGCCCCCACTACGTCATATCCACCCGGCGCGGTAAGCACGTCGCCTACGAGCAACTTGACCGGCCATTGTGGTGCACTGGGGTCAGGACCCGTGATGGTGATACCCACGACTACTTCCCCCTCGCGCGAAGTTGTGTCGGCAACTGCTTGAGCACGGTGACAACCTTCTGAACGTCATCCAGGTCCTTGGCGCTGACTTGGAACGTGACATTGGCGATCTGCATGACCTGAGTGGACGGTGGGAACGTGACCGCCGTGTGCGTGAGTTCCGTCTGGGGCCGGACCGAGAGGAAGTTGCCTCGTGCAGATGCCAGGGCGTCGTTGATTCCACCCTGTGCGAAGGCTTGAAGGTGGTACCCCATGCGCTTCGCGGTCTCGTGAAGAATCGCCGCCGACTGCTTACTCCCAGTGATCGGGATGAACGCTTCATCGTTTGCGGTGCGGTCACCAATGACACGGAAGGTCTTGGGAGGAACGATCGCCGCGATGTTGGGCGACATGTTGGAATGGATTCCTCCACCAGCGAACCTCTTGATTGCGGTGCCTCGTCCACCTCGTTCCCAGATACCGCCTCGTGCGTTACCGACCTCAACACCGTTCGCGAAGATGCCACCTTGGCCGGTACTTCCACCCGTGGTCCGGTAGGTCACCGTGACGGTGGACTGTCGGTTCCTCGCCACGTGGTTCAACGCCGCTTCTGCCTCGGCAGTCAGCGCTTCGACCTTGACCGTGCCGTCATCCATGTGCGTGACCTTGAACCCAAGGGCAACCAACATGTCTTCGGCTTCTTGGGTGAGAGCTGACACGATGACGGACTTGCTGTCCGGTACCGAGATCACTCCCTTTTGAAGTTCACCGAACGCCCCTGTCGCGGTGCCCGTCGCTGACGCAGTGGACAGCATGGACAGGATCAGCGAACGAGTGGCTTCTGGAAGCGACGTTCCCGCCGCTGTCGCGGTGGACAGAAGGCTGGTCAGATAAGCGTCCTGGAAAAGCGTGGCCTTTTCTGCCTCGGTCGCGGTGGCGTTCTGCGACACCGCCAAGGTTCCTGCTGCGTCCGCTGCTGTGGTCGCGGCAGTAGCGAGGTTGTTGGTGGCCGTGACGAACTCGACGCTTCCCACCCCGTAGGTGGCGTTGGCATCGTTGACTCCAGTAATCGCTTCACCAAGTCGAATCTGGGCATCGCTGTTTCGAGTGGTCGCCGTAGCCACATCGATTGCCGTGTTGAAGGCCGTCTCGCGGTACTCCGCGATGGCGTCGGTCGCACTCTGGGTCGCGGCTGCTACATCGGCTTGCGCCTGAGCAAGATCGTCCTGGGCTGACTGGTACGTCTTCGACGCGGCGGTTGCCTGACTCGAACCCACGCCGTACTTGTCCACTGCGACCTGAAGATCGGCGAACTTTTGGTCCACCTTGTCCTGGGCCTGAGTCAGCAGTGGAGTGTTCTTGATGTAGTCGTCCTGTGCCTGCTGGAGTGCTTCCATCGAACGCTGAGCATTAAGGGACTCGCCGGTATCGCCGGTCAGAAGACCGAATGATTTCTCGATAACCGACTGCTTCTTGAACTCTTCCAGCTTGTCAGCGGCGGCTTCGATTTCCTTGGTGGCGTTCTGCGCGGCGGTACCTCCAGCGCGCAAGCTTTCTGCCCACTTCCCACCCTGAGCAACGGCCTCCTGCTGCTTCTCGACCACATCACCGATCGCGAAGGCGAGAAGACCGACACCGATACCAACAGCAGGAAGTGCACTACCAACCTTGCTCAAGGCCCCCGCAAGCTTCCCTGCCCCCACACTTCCTGCTGTGGCAGCGGCACCAACTGCGCCACCACCCTGTGCGATGAAGCCAAGGGAGCCAGAAAGTTTGGTCAGTCCGCCAATCATTCCGGAGAACAGAGACGTACCGGCGATTGCCTTGAACGCTAGGAACGCCGCAACAGCAGCAAAGACTGGTCCAGGGATCAAGCTGATCGCATCAACCAGAAGTCCGATCGCTGACCCAACCACACTCAAGATCGGCGAAATGACCTTCAGCGCACCTGTGAAGGCAGGGAGGACTGCAGTCACCACGTTCGCGATCGCCGTACCCACATTGAGAAGTACGTCCAGGACGGTCTTCAGGATCGGACCAAGCGAAGGTAGGGCAGCTCCCAGAGCGGAGAAGACTCGCCCAATCGCTTCACCGAACGCGGTGAACTGGGGCTCAAGACCCTTGAGAACACCACCAACGGTGTCCACGAGTTCTTTGATGAAGTCAGCGGCAGGGCCAGCAACGGCTTTGATCGCGGGACCGAACGCGGCGATTCCGCTGTTGATCAAATCCACGAAGCTGTCGGCGACGTTCGCAATGATCGGGATCAGGTCGGTCAGTAACCCAGCGATCGGCTTGAGGTCGACGTTTCCCAGGGTGGTGAAAATCTCGCGGAACAGGGTGCTGAAGACCGGGCCAAGGGCCTTCACGTTCTCCGCGATGTTCTGGAACGTCGTGGTGAGAAGAGCCTTGTTCTCCTCGACGAACTTCTTCGCACCCGCGATGCCGCCCTCAAGACCACCGAAGATCGCCTCAGTTAGCCCTGATTCGTTTGCGATCCTGCCGAGGGACACCAGAGTGCTACCAAGGTCTTTGAGCATCCCCCAGAGGCGCTGAGCGGTCTTAAAGGCAGCATCCAGGAAGGCTTCGAGCTGACCACTGGCGCGAACACGGTCAATAAAGGCCGCGAAGTTCTGTGCGCCCTGCCGAACCGCCTCGGCAACACGCTCGAAGAAGGGTGATGCTCCAGCTGCGAGGGATGTCAGACCACGAAGGGCTTGACCACCTGCCTGACCAAGGGTGTCGAACACCCGACCAAGAGACTGACCCACAGTGAGAAAGTCGGTCTGAAATGCAGGTGACGCCAAGATCGCGCTGAAGGATTCGACTGCACGCCCTAACCCACCACTGATGGCGCCGGTTACTTCTTCGATGACCGGCTTCATGTTGCGAAGGGTGTCCAAGAACTCCATGATCGCGGGGTTCATGTTGTCCTGGGCGATCTGCTGCACGGACTGCATATCCGCGCCAAAGGACTTGAACGCTTCGCCTAGTTGTTCGTTGTTCGTCGCGACCAGGGCAATGACACCGGCCAACCCCGCGAAGGCCGCAACAAGACCAGGTAGAAGTGCTGCGAATCCACTCAGCGGGGCAAGACCGGCACCAAGACCTACCAGGACCGGTGCTAGTTGTGCGATGGCAGGGATCGCGACCAGAAGTCCTGCACCGATTCCACCGAGCTTCAGGGCACGGAAGCTGAGACCGAGCTTCTTGTTGGAGTTGAAAAGATCGTCGTTGGACTTGACGGTGGCTCGGACATTGTCCCGAACACCGGTTACTTCGCTGTTGAAGTTCCCTGTCGCGACGGCGGTCCGTGACGTGACCTTCTCAAGCCTGGACATGGAGTCGCCGTAGCGATCCACGTTCTTGCTGGCCTGAAGAACATGATCTTTGGTGCTCTTCATGACGTCGCGGTACTTGCGCGTCTGGGTGGTCCCGATGGAGGTCTGACGATTCGTTTGCTCCATGGCCTTCTGGACCTTGGCCATCTCGCGCGCGAACTCACGGGCCTCATCCGTGGTCGCCATCATCGATGCCCGGATACGGGCCATCTGTGCGGTGAACTTGGCGTCATCGATGTCCAACGCCTTGTCCATGGCGACCTTGAACTGCGCCGCCTTGAGAATTGCCTTATCTAGATCTTTGGTGTCGATCTTGACGTTCTGCGTGAGATTAGGGAGACGGATCGCCACTTCCCAACTCCCTCTCTCTGGTTTGTAGACCTAGGACCGTTTCCAGTCCTAGGCCGTATCGCTTACTTCCGTTCGCCTCGGCCGGTTGTTCTTCGGCTGGCCCTTCTGCACTGCACCGAAGAGAAGTGCTGCCTCTTCGAACGAACCCTTGCGCTTCTTCGGTTGATCTCCGTCGGAATGAACTCTGAAGACGAAAGCGACCTGGGCTATCGAACTGGCCCAGAACTCATCAATAGATCGTCCGAGCTTGATCCAGATTCTGAGCCAGTCGTCCCAGGGGATTCGAACAGTGGCTCTTCCGGACTTGTCTCCTCCGCCTTCTTTGCCATGATCTTTTCCACCTTGTCCAGGCTTCCGAGTGCCTGGACCCCCATCGTTTCCACTCCCTTTACCAGCAGGTCCATCTGCTGGCGCAGCAATTTTCCCGAGTCATCAACGCTGACTCCCTGGGCGCGAAGATAGGCAACAAGGATTGCGATCCGGTACTCGTTGATCGCGGCATCGAGCAAAGACACCGCCGTCTGATGTGCTGGCTGCTTCCAGATGAAAGCCAAGGTGTCCTGCACAACCGTGTTCGTCTTGGTAACAAGAGCTTCCTGGAACTCGTCCAGGCTGCCGTACTTCTCTTCCAGGTAAGACGCGGTCAGGTTGTTGATGGTGACGTACTTCTGGGCACGAGGCGCATCGAAGTTCGCCTCCCAGTCGACAAGTCCGGATTCCTCGTCCTTGACACCCACGGTCTCGTACACGAGAACTGGGATGCCTCGGTTTGCCAATACTGTCGGTGCCTTGAGAGCTTCCACGTTTCCGCCTTAGGTGAGCAGGAGTAGTAGGGGTGGGGTTCGGTTTACGGAATCGCAGCGGTCGGGAGCGGGGTCTGCGCGGTGAACATCTCGACCTTGATGATTTCGTCGGTCGCGAGAGTGGGGATCGCAGAGACCTGGAAAGAGCGCTGACCGAACTCGTCGGTGCTCTGGTCGAAGAGAGATCCACCAGTGACCTGGGCCTTGTACAGGCTCACGTGGAGCGAACCGATTCCCGTGGACAGGTCGTCGATCAGGAACGACAACAGGAAGTACGGCACGGAGTTGTCGCCCTCAAGAATCCAGTGCACGGATTCCGGCGCGACCTCGGGAGTAACAGTTCCGCCGTAGAGCACCTTGAGAACATCCATGCTCATGACGGAGTACGTGGCAGAGACGTTGAAGGAACCGGTCTTGCCCTTACGCGCGATGGTTCGGGCGTCACCCTTCAGTTCTGCGGTGATGAACTCAGGGTCAAGAGACACCTGAGCAATACCCGGTACGTCAACGGCGACCGCATAAGTGGCAGAACCACCAGCGGTGTCAGTCAGAAGCGGCTGAACCTTTGCGTCGTGTACGTCAAACGTAACGGTTTCCTTGGGCGTAGCCATAAGGACCCTCCTCAGGGCCTAATAGGGCACCGTCACGACGACGGTTTCGGTTGTGTACTCACCTGCAAGGATGAGCTACAGCGCATTCTAGGGACTACGCGACCCCGATTGCACCCATCACGGTCAAAGTGATGTCGTTGTGGAAAGAACCCAGCTCTGGGTCGTCCACTGGAAACGACGACGACACCCGAACAAAGCAGGGTTTGGTGTCCACCGTAATCGTCGTGCTTCTGAGGAGGTTGGCGATCTGAACAGGAAGATCTGGGTTTACCTGACCCCCACGCTTCTGGTGCACCTCAACGGTTAGTTCACGTTGTTCGTACAGGGCGCGGGCATCCCCGTTCAGAATGTTCTCGGGATTCAACGACTCATAGATCTCGGCGTACGGGTATTCCACCTTGTCAGGAGCTGGGCTTCGATACACCCGCCGCCCGATCAAGGTGGAATCCACGATGATCTGCTTGATCTCTGCGTACACCGAAGACATTGGCTTTCCTACCCTCGCTCCGCCCTGGTAATTCCGCCGCCAATGTATCGCTTGATGTACTGCACCAAATTCTTCACGACTTCCCAGGGGAACACCGGACGCGGCTGCATTTTTCTGGTGCCCTGCTGGACGAAACCGAAATGGGGTGCACGGTTAAACCAGGAGATGGTGGTTCCGCGCACCTTGTGGTCGAACGATCCGCTCAACCGTCCACTGCGACGCCTTGGTGGGGAGAAAGGCGGAGCAGACGGTGGACCAGGGCGCGATGTTGCCTTCACCAGGTCACGCTCGACCGCGACACCCAAGTTCTCCAAGGAGTTGGGGATTGAGTGCTTGGCGCGACGAAGCGCCATCATCACTTCTTCAGAGTTGTGTGCCATCAGAGAAGCTGCTCTTCCCCTAGTTGGACATCGTCTGGCGACGACGGCCTTCGCACCAAGATCCTGATGTGCGATGGGTTGGGACGTACCGAGCTGATCTTCCACACACCGGTCAACATCGGCGCGAGATTGGCCTGCGAAGGTGTCCTGATCCCATCGGCATAACTCACCACGGTGTCCCTCGGCACCAAAACGACAGCATCGACTCGTTCGCTGGAGTTCGTGGCTTCTGGATCAGGTGCGGTGACGTACCCCTTCAGCACGACTTCAAGGGGGGCAGGGTCGGCTGGGATCTCCCACCCCTCGTCATCGGACTCGGGAACCGCATCCGAGGTCTTGATGATCGCGATGTTGTGGACCCACAAGAACACTGGGTCTGGGAAGGGGAAAACCGGGTCGGTGATCACGCGTAACTCAACCTTTGTAGGCGCTGGATGGACGTGATGTCCGCAACGGTGAACTTACCCACCGGCTGTCCACCCCCTGGAACCCCTGTAGAGCCCTCAGAGACTCGTGAGTAGGTGATAGCAGTTCCCTCCACGGAATAGGAACTGATCGCCCCAGAACCCACTACAGGGCCTTGTAGGACCGTCCTGGCAATCGCGTTACGGACCAGGATCTTCACGGCGGGGTTGACCGGCTCGTCTCCCGCGACATAGGTCACGGTGTACGGCGCGTTTGCCCACGGCACATACAACCAACGGTGTTCGTAGGTGAAGGCGGCTGAATCCAACGCGACAGGTCCAGTCTCGCCTGGGTACGTGATCGTGGTGATCGATGCGATCGGTCCATACGACAAGAAGAGGCGTCCGTCTTGGTGGGCTTGTGCTTCCTCAACAACGGTCTCTTGCTCCACCTTGCGGTTCAGGTAAAGCTCGATCACGGCCGTTAGTTCAGGAATCAGAAGCTCTACGAACGCCTCTTCTTCCGTGGTGAGTGGACGGCCGATCGCCGTTTCTACTTCATCAGTAGTGGTGACGGCCATTCCCGCTCCTAACCAATCATGGTGTCCAGGTCGGACTTGGGGATCAAAGACCCTGCTGCTACCAGCAGGGTATAGACCGGACGCCTTGAATTCACGGGCAAGGACGCCTTCCACACATTTTCACGAACCGTGACCATGTTTGACGCGCCCTGGACCTCCTGAGTCGGGATCGCCTTGGCGGAATCTCCCTCCTCGACAATGACGCCTTCGCGCGGGGCGCCTTCCCACTTCTTCAGGTCGATCTTGGGCTGCTTCTCCTCCTTGATCTCCGGAGGAGCTGGGACGTACTCCGCGCCGCCACTGGTGATTCCGACCTTGGACTCCGACTTCTCCTCGACGTCGCCCGTGGGGTTCGCCTCGGTCTCGGGAGCTTCCTTGGTCTCCGCGCCGGTCTGGTCCTGCTTTTCCAGATCCTTCTCGGTCATGCTGTTGTCCTTTTCCTCGGCGCCAGCGGGCTTCGTGCTCGTGCGCCTGGTCGTGGTGCGCTTCTGAGGGGGCATATCAGATCCTTCCTGAGATGAGGTGCAGTTGGAGTCCGTTGCACCACAGATGACACATGTACCCGCTGATGCGGACACTTCGAACATCGGCTTGTAGCCCTTGTCGATCCATTCCTGGCCGATGGGGTACTTCAAGTTGTCGAGATGAACCCACCCAGGTCGGTCCAGGTAATCAGGGTGGCGAAATGACATGGGGTCATCCTAACCAAGGTCATTCAAATATGTGTCATAAAGGGGCCTGACCCCCTACCTCCAGGCGGATGGAAGAGGGGGTCAGGCGGCTACCTAGGTGAATCTGGATTACGTGGCGGAAACGTCCACCGATCCCTTTACAAAACTTTCGGGCCGCTTGGTGGCAAGCGCGAGACGCTCTTCCACCAGGACCACGACCGCGTTCCGCACGAAGAAGTCTTCGTGGTGCTCGGAGATGCGGACATTGGCCTGCTCGCGGTCATAGAGCTGAGCACCAAGACCGAAGGCACCCGCGAGGAAGGTTCCCTCCGCGATCGCCGGGGTCTCGACGACCGGCTGACGCCAAACCGTCGCGTTCAGACCGACCGAGATGTTCGTGAACAGCATGTAGTGACCGTCCGGAACACCCTTCTGCAGCTCGACCTGCTCCCAGTCGTTCGGGTGCAGGACATAACCCGTGGACTGGTAGTTGGCGAGCATGACCAGAGTCGCGGCCTTACGCAGCGAGTCCGACAGGATCTCGATGCCCACCGCCGGAGGGGTGTAGGTCTGGATTCCAGGGGTGTTCAGGATGCCGAGAAGCTGGTCGTTGGTACCAGTTCCACTGAGGATCTGACGGTCTTCCTCAAGGCGAAGGCCGTACAGAAGCTCGTTGTCGATCACGGACCGGAGCTGGGGAACATCCGCGAGAACGTTGCGGTGCGCGGCTTCCCAGTGCGCGATCGTCCTGACCGGAGCCTGCTTCGACTCGAAGGTCAGGTTGGTGTGAGGCTTCTTGCCGAAGACGTCGGTAGGACCACCGGTCGCCGGAGAGGTGCCGTTCGCCGCGTACCGCTCAGCAACCGACGCGGCGTTGTTCGTGTATCCCATCACGCGGAAGTAGTCGATAACGCTGGCCGACGTGGACGCGACCGGGAAAAGGTCACGAACGCGGGACTGAAGGTGCGCCCGAGGAACCATCGGGTCGAACTGGATCGGACCCATCGTCCGGGTGTACGCCGCCGAACCCGACGCGGTGAAAACGTCCTTCTGCTGAAGGCTGGCAACATCCGCCAGCTCAACCTGGAAGGGGACCGGCATGTCGGTGCGACCCGACTTGATGAGGTCCTTGAACTCCTGCGAGTCAGCGAACATCTCACCCAGGGACTTATGGGAGATCTGGCTCGCGGACACCGCCAGGGACACTGGATCGCTGCTCGGGTCATCGAGGAAACGCTTGACCTCGTCGCCGAACTTCTCGACCTGGATCAGACCCTTGATTTCCTGGGCCTCGGCATGCGCCGCCTTGATCTTGTCGGCGGTCTCCTGGGAGAGAGTGACGTTTTCACCTTCGACGGTGACGCCCTTCTCCATGCCTTCCTTGATGATCGCGGCCTTGGCCTCAAGGGCCTTAGAAAGCTCGCTGATCCGATTTTCGTCTGCCATGGGTTGACCTTTCTTGAGGCAGATGGGTAGCGCGACAACGTCCGCGCCACCCCGATTGGAGTGGATCGCTAGTTGTGGCGTCTGCCTTGATCAACACCAAAGCGAACTCCTGAGATCAAAGAGTAGCTCAATGATCCCAGGAGTTCGCAACTAGAGCGTTGTTTAGTCGTCCAGGAAAGACTTCAACCCATCAAGATCGAAACCAAGTTCACTGATCGGAACCGTGACCATCTTGACCTCGGTGTCTTCTTCCTGGGCTTCCTTGCTGCCCGACCACCCGTCAGGAAGCATCCACTCTGACTTCAGTGCGCGCGCCCGCTTGATGATGTGCCTCTTCGCGGCTGCCTTGTCCTTCGCGCGACCAAACGCCTGGATCGCCTTCCGCAACTCACTGCGGTCAGCGATCGGGAACGACCCATCAGGAAGCGCGTTGCCGGTCTCCGACATCTTGTCGCGCTCGTCGGTGGTCCTTGCGCCGGTCTTCTTCGTTTCACCAGTGCTGGGCTTCAACATCTCGGCGAGCTGATTGACGATCGGCGCGAACAACACCTTCTGGTCCGAGGGGAGGTCGGCGACAAGATCGAGAACATCGAGGAAGGCTTCGGACTTCTCCTCGATCTTCGCGACGTCGTCTTCCTTCTCGTACACGGTGTCGAACATCAACGCCTGGGTCTTCAGTTCATACGCAAACTTGGGGTTGATGTTGTCCGCCTTGGCCACCACATCGATGACCGCCGAGTACAGGTCGTCGTACCCCTTGTCGGCGTTCTCCGGCTTTGCGGGATCTTCGTCTTCTGCGGTACGACCCTGGTCGCGGTTCTTCGCGTACTGGAGGTACTTCTCCAGCTCAGCGACCTTGGGAATCAGGTCGTTGATCAGCGCGACGAACTCATCGGTGTCTAGAGCGCCTTCCTTTGCCTCGTCTTCGTCGGAAGACTTGGGGTCATCCGCGTCCTCGGACCCTTCTTCCGACGTTTCACCCTCTTCGTCGTCGGCGTCAGGAACGACCTCAGTCGGCGTAGTCGCGAGGGGAGTTGGGGTTGACTCGGTGTCTTCGGTTGTACTTCCATCGCCGTCTCCTGTGGAGAAGTCCTCGTTCTCTTCTCCCTCGGCTTCGGTCTCCTTGGTGCTGAATTCCTTCCACGCCGCCTGGGCTTCCTTGATGCCCGAGGACTCCTCGTCGCTCTTCAGCTTCGTGGTATGCGCGAGGGGCATCGCACCCACGAGGACTGGGGAGTACTCGTAGAGAGCGAGCTGGTCGATGATCCTGGTACCGGTCTTGGCTTCCCGGCGCGACTTCTCGACCTTGTACCCGATCGACCACTCCTGGTCCGCGCCGAAGAACTTCACGTTCTCGTACGCGTCACGACCGGCTTGAGTCTTCATGTTGAACTCGGTCTTGATGAGAAGACCACCCGCCTCGGATGGCCACGCATCGCCGTTCGGCATTGCCTTGGGCAGCTCACTGTCGCCAGGAAGAAGCTCCCTGGATTCCAGCGTCTTGGAAATCGGCTGCTTCCAGTCGTGGTGCCAGATGCCCTTGGGGGTACGGACCTTCAAGGTCTTCTCGTACGCACCCGGCGTGATGATGTCGTTGACGTTGTCCTTGACGCCCGTGACCGAGACGATGGTGCTGACGACACCGTTGCCTTCATCGACAACATCGACAGCGCCGATGTCTACGGCCTTGTAGTCGTAAGTGTTGCCCACGGTGCCGTTCCTTTCTCGTTGTTTGCCGCGAGTATGGCTTAAACGGGGTGAGAAATCTCAGTCACGGTACAAACAAGACCAACCAAGAATCCACCTGGCTCACTCAATACCGCCGTGATCACACCGTCGGTGTGAACATCCTCGATGTTTCGTACAGTGAGTGCGGCCCAGAAGTTTTCAAGCTCAAGCACGGTCATCGGCATCGGAACACCGGGTGCGCCTGGGTCTTCCGGCGCTGGATCACTCGTGATGATGGTGATGATGGTCTGAGTCACATCAGTGTCGGCCATGTTCTCCCCCTACTGGTCATTTCTTAGACTTGATGGCCGTGCAGTACCCTGCACGACATGACTACTTGCTCGATAACTGGGTGCACCAGGGACAACATCGTCGCCAGAGGGTGGTGTAACGCGCACTACCGACGGTGGCAACGACACGGCAACCCTGAGGAAGGGGCAGAACAACTCCAACCCTACAAACGAAAGTCCTGTTCGGTAGAGGGATGCGGTCGAGTACCGCGAAACGAAGGACTTTGCCCTGCTCACTATCACCGAGCACGCAGGAACGGGGGTGACCTTCTTTTGGATCTCGAAGTACGTGACAAAGACAGGACCGCCAAAGAAAGACTCGCTGCCTTGACCGTAGTAGGCGATGTTCCAGAAGCCCGTCCAGATCTTGGCCCGTGTCACATTTTCACTGGCGCCAAGAGAGGTCAGGGTTACGGAGGTATCGCCAATGGAAACGGGAAGATCGTCGCTGTTCAGAACTTGGCCTACATTTTGGTACACGGAGAAATCCCTCCAGAGATGGAACTTGATCACCTCTGCAAGGTCCGTAGGTGTGTCCGAGTGAGTCACCTTGAACCAGTTACACACGCTGAAAACGTCCGACGTGCACTGCTCCGCAAGATCTTCTGCGAGAAGCACGACCCATCCGAAACAGTTCGACTCAAGACTACTGGTCGTAGGTACTGCCGAGGATGTGGTCGCGATTGGTACCACGCGAGAAAGAGTCACGCCTAGTCTCCTCGATTGATGTGAGACCCTGGCCAAACACCTATCGTCTCTTTCATTCGCAACGCGCAATAACCTTTAGCTCTAGGCCCTAAGTACTTCGACAGATGTTGAACGCACCTAGTAAACGATCCCGAGTGAGGACCCCACCGAATCTTCGTTGCACCACGTCCGACCGTCCAGTAGCGACGGAGAACCTCGGCGTTACCGCGATTGCGATCAGCGCCTCCAGCCTTATCTGAGCCGGTTGGTTCTCCGTCACTCGGAAAAGGGACTCTGCCCTCCACGGCCGCCGTGATGCGGTCAACCTCAGCAAAGTCGTCCTTGTCCATCGCGTCGAAGAGCTGCTGAATCTCTTCCTCATTCAGGTCTTCGGTGACATCTACCTCTTCCGCGTCTTTCCCGTCGGCGTCCTTGAAGGCCATGACGCGCCGATGCTGGAACTCGATGCGGAGTTCTTCGATGCTCTTGCTGTCGGTAACCAACCGCTGAATGGCCGCCCGCGCTTCCTTGGCCGTGACAAACCGCGCATACAGAGTCCGTAGCCCGTCCTCGCTCGGATACCGAACCTCGTATCGCCCGTCGGCGGTGGGAACGATCGAGATCGTCCCGTGCTTACGGGTCTTCAACTTGTACCCGCCACTTCCATCCGGTTCGAGGCGCTTGTCGAACTTCGCGACCTCATCCAGGATCGTGCTGCGGTGTCCGGCAGGAGTACGACGGGGCTTCTCGTCGTCTTCACTCGGCTTACCGATGACGCGACCTTCCTGGTCCACCTGAACGATGGAACCAATGGGCTGGCCGTACCTACGCGCGCCTGCTGCCGTCCGCACGCGAATGATCCGCTTGACCTCTGTGTCCGACTCGATCAGTTCCTTGGTGAGTCGAAGCCTTAGGTTCAGGTTCATCGATTACCTCTGCGCGCTTTCTCTGCTGCTCGGTAGAAGCTCAGCGGAACGTCCAGACCTGCTTTGGTATCCAGTACGACACGTTGGGCTTCTTCATCGCCCACAACATCTGCAAATTTCGCGTACGAATTGAAACTAGCGGGCTCCGGATGTCCTACAAGAGGGATGTCGATGTGTTCTCTCGCGAAAGACACCCGCACTCGATCGAAACGCATCGGCTCAGTGAAGATCTCGTCAGGAAGATCTGGTTGTTCGACCCTGTACCCGAGGGTCAAATGCGGAATCCAGGGTTCGTGTTGCTCTGGCAGCTTGTTCAGGTACCCACATCGCGCCAATGCACCCGTTACCGCCTGCTTCACGGCCATCAAGGTGGGCGAATTGAGGATCAACACGTCCGCCGGGGTCTCTCCGGTGGGGTTGAAAATGGCTCTGCCTGCAACGCGCGTCTTCTGAGCGGCGAACATGCTCTTCAACGTTGCGATATGGACCCCAACCGCCTTCTGCGCGTTGTCGTCCCACTCGTTTGCCTCGCCGAGGAAGTACAACGTCATGTGGAGCTGGTCTGGGTCTTCCGTGATGTGCTTCTTCAGGCGCTCGATGTCTCGCTCTGAGGGCACCAGGGCGATCATGGCCCCGGTGAAGGTGTGGAGGACGGACTTGGCCTGGTCTGAGGGCTCTACGAGGCTCTCAGGGGCCTTGAAAGGGCTCGTGAAGCCCATGAACTCCCTCACTTGGGGTCGTAAGTACGCGTAGTTGGGGTCTGACATGGCCTTGGACGCCATTTCGTTGATCCCGACACCCTCGAATACGGCTGCATGGACAAGATCGAGCAGTTCGAAGGTGTGATCACGCGGTGAGGAGCTGGTCGGGGCCTCACTTTTGCCATCGAAGGACACCGACGCGGCCAACGTGGTCAATCGGTGCCTCAGTTCGGTCAAATCCATCACGCGCTCCGCCTTTTTGGTGGTACCCCGGCACTTTCGTTGGTTTTGGGGCGCCTATAGGTCAGGAAACAACGGCATCCCATGGTTTCCACCGACGGAGCGGACGGATCACGCGGGAAAGCGAGCCGGAACACACCCACCTTGAACTTTTCGTGGACTCCAACGGCCTCACCATCGATCACCCAGTGACTGGGACGCACCGAATCGTCATCCATGGAGTTCCACACCTTCATCAAGTTGTCCAAATGCTGTGCCGCGACGGCTTCAGCACCCTCAACTACGGTGAAAGCGACGTATTCGGCGAACTGGGGGACCCACGCCTTCTCTTTCGAGGAGGTGTAGGACGAGATCGCCTTGTTGATGTCGTCCCTGGTCGCGCTCTGATCCATGTCCACGGCGGTGATCTGGTCGCGAAGAGAATCCACGTATCGACCGAAGGACACCGTGGCCTGGTCCACGATCTGGTTCACGACGATTCGCTTGATGTCGTTGATCCACTGCGCGCGGTTGGTGTTCTTCCCCCACCGCAAGGACAACCGTTCGGCGGCATCGATCGCGATGGGTTCCACCAGATCAAGAATGTCCTGGCCGAACTTCGCCATCGCCACCGACTTGTTGACCATCTTGTTGATGTTCAGGGCTGCTGTACCCGCTGGTGACCAGTACCTGGTGTTCTTCCTGATCGCGTTGCCCTTGAACCGAAGCTCGACCATCCTGCTGTACCCACGCACCAAGGTAGAGACAGCAGAACGGACCTCACGTTGAACGGTTGATCGAACCGTGCGCGCGGCCTTGGTCTCTGTCTCTAGCTCTTTTGGGTGCTGCCCTCCAGGAAGCTCGCCCTTGGTCTCCTCGAAGACACCAGTCGCGGGATTCCTGTGAAGTTCCTTGACCAACCTCAGTGCACGATCGGCAGATCGACCGCCCACGGCGGGCCTACTGGACTGCAAGGTGGCGTTCGCGGCGGCGTTGGGATCGTCGGTGTCCCTGTCCGCCGTGGACACTCCGTCGTTGACCGCTCGATCGGACTCGGTCTGCGTGATCGCCGGGTTCTCTTCCTCTACCGGAGGAAGGGCAAAGGCGTTCTGTCCTGCCGGGACAAGAAGCGCTGCCTCGGCGGTGTCCAGGAAGTTGTGACCGATACCGACTGCTCCGGTGTTCTTCACCCATAGGACGCGAGTGCCGGGGACGTCGAAGACATCCTTACCGGTCAGCTCGCGGTACTCGTCGATCGTGATCGCGCCTTCCTTGAACTCCTCGAAGGCCTTCTGGTGACGCGCTCGTTCCTGACGCTGGAGTACGTCGATCTTGCTCCAGTCGTAGGCAACGATCAGGTCGTCTTCGGTACCGCCAGTAGTGAGGACGTCGAAGGCGTTGGCGATCGAGTTGCAGTGATCGACCATCGTCGACTTGTAGAACATCTCCTCTTCGGCGTCGGCGTTGTCGTAGGTTCTTCCGGATGCGTTACCGAGCTGGCTTTCCGGAACACCGAACGCAAGCAAGATGTCTTGCTTGGTTCCTTCCAATGCGTCCTGCCACTGAATGTCACGCGGCGTTCCCGAGAGATCGACTGCCGAGATCCGGTCACCCTCAATGACCCTGGTGACTCCGGCTTGGGCGTACCCACCGCTGAACATGGCACTCAACGCGTCACGGTCTTCGTTGTTCATCGCGCCTGCGACGGCAACGATCATTCCTGGACGACCATCGTTGCGTAGGAAGTTGCGGTTGAACTGACGCGCCATGTAGTCGGTATCCGCCGCGAGGTGTGCTGCGACGAGTGGGGTTAGTTGCGCGAAAACATTCGTAGGATGCGGCTTGCTACGAATCCACACCACACGATCCGGAGGAAGATCCACGTAACCCTTTTCAGGGTCATAGACGCGGAACCCCTGGACGTAACGACGGCGATCTGGGATTGGCTCCACTTTGTCCGAGGGGAGAAGGTGAAGCTCGACGACCTTCCCAGCCTCAGAGCGAATGACCTCAACGAAGACACCCTTTGTGCTCAACAGGAGCTGGCTGGACAACCGGTACTTGAACTGGGTCGCCGTCTCGTAGGTGTTCGGCCGCTTGGTCAGCAGGCGAACGACGGGGTCTTCATGCTCCATCCCGTCACCCTTGCCGTCCTTCTTGACGACGATGGGGATAGTGGCGGCGCGAGATGCGATGGCGTCCACACACCGGTAGACGTAGATGACTCGTTCTTGGGTGTTGACCGCTCGCGACAAGTCGTCGGCGATACCCAACCCTGTGATGCCGGTACTGACATTGCCAACAACGTGGCCAACGGCCGAAGTGGAAACAGGGTCGTCGAACTGAACGTGTGGCTTACCTGCCTTGGTGAACAGGTCGGACCAGAAGGCCATCTAGGTGCCTTTCAATTCAGCTCTTTTGGTAACCGAGTGCGATACCGATGCTTAACGTCAACACGCCGAACACTGTCATCGCTGCTGGTAGACCAAAGGAAAAACCTATTCCCGTAACTGTCAGGAGAGTACCGATCGAAACAAGACCAAGCGACGCAAACACTTTCAGTTTGTTCGCGGTCGCGGTTTCGACGGGAACTTCCTGAAGTCGGTTCTCTCCGACGAACTTCAACTTCCGCCCGGAAGGGAGGGTGATCTCTTCTTTTCCCTCGACCACTTAGTCCTCCTCGGTTACCTTCACGGGCTCCGGTCGGGACCGCGTACTGATCGTGACGGGTGACCAGGGGCCAATGGCAACAATCTCCCAAACCTCAGTGTCGGTATCGGTCTGAAGACAGATCTTTAGTGACGCTCCGTCGACGAACACCGCGTCCACATCCTCATAGACCTTTTCGTGGATCTTGACGTCGACCTGTTGGCCGTTTCGCCGTGTCGTTCTGACATTGCCCTTGCTGTATCCGCGAAAGATGTCGCCCTGGGACACCGTGACATCTACTGGGATGTGCGTGCTTCTCACCATGATTTCCGCCTTAAGTTGGTTGCCTACATGTTGTCAGGCAATGATCCTGCTTCGTCCTCGACTGGCCAGGAAGTTATGCGCGCCGGACATGGCGTCGACAATGTCGTCGTTCTTTCCTTCCGGGAAGACCGACGACTCATCCATCAACTTGGTGTTCCACTCCGCTGGACGTAAGTGCACGTACCCCTGCTCGGCTGCTGCTGCCAAGGGAGTCGCACGCGCGATCTTCGCTCCGGTGGATCTGATCGGATAGAACGCGTACCCCGGCAAGATGTTGCGCCGGTAGTGATCCATCAACGCGACACCAGATGACCCAGGTTCCTGTTCGATCGCGACGGGTACCTCTGTGCCATCCAAAGTCGCTGTGGCCCTCACGAGCTTCTCAACCTCGTAGGGGGAGGCCTGAGAGCGAACGATGTCAAGGATGTACCACCGGTTTCCGTCGCGGGCCATCAAGCACCCGACTGTCCAGTCACCACCGTCCGCCGTGGACGCCATGTCCCAGTACCTCACACGCGGAAGACCAGGGCTGAACTTGTCCACGTACTTCCACCACTCGCGACGGAAGAAGCCGGACTCCATGGTGACGTCCCAGTCGCCATTCAAAAGCCGCTCACGGTCGACAGGGTGAAGGTGACCAAGGGTCTCCTCGTACTCCTCGCGCGAAAGGCTTGGGTTGTCCTTGAGCAGGGATGGCACGAAGACGACGTTCTTCTCCTTCGTCCTGCTGTCGATGAAGCGCTTCTTGACCCACTCACCGCCCGGTCCACCTGGGTTGGTGGCCGCGCGCATGCGTAAGGGAATGTCGAACAACCTGGTGCCGTCGTAAAGGGAAGGCCTGTACTCGTCCAAGCTCTCCTGGTCCGGCAGTGGATTGCCGCACGGCTTCTTTAGTTCTTGTGTGTCATGAAGCCATTTTCCAGCAGTCTGGATCGAAGGTCTCAATCTGTAGTTGCACACAAGACACCGGATCTGTGGCTTGCGAAGCCGAGAAAACAGATACTGATAAGTGTCTTCTTTGGGAAAGTGAGTCAGCTCATCCCAGCCGATAAATTGGTACTCCGCACTGGCGTACCGATACTTGTCTGTCTCCCTCTGCAAGTACCCGAACGTCAGTCGCGCTCCACTGGGGAAGATCCACGTCACGCCGCCATCCTTGGCCTTGGCGTCAGTTCCTCGTAGCCAGGTGTTCGCACGGTCCATGATCGCGCCAGGAAGAACAAGGTCGGCATAGGTACGACGAAGGATCAACGCCGAGTAACCCGGAACATCGGCGTACATCAACGCGGCCATCAGTAAGGCGTCGCTCTTTCCACCACCCGCTGCTCCTCCGAAGAGAACCTCCTTGTCGCGCAAACACATGAAGGCCTGCTGAGGAGGGTGCGGGGTGTGGGGGATGTAGTTCCCTGGCGGGATACGAGGAAGAAGGAGTTCTTGGAGTTCCTTGATCTCGTCGGCGGACATCCGCGCAAGGATCTTCTGGATCTCTTCCGGATCATCTGGGTTGATCGCTGGGGCACTCATGAATCGGTTCCTTCGAGGGTGTGTGGCTTGCGGTTACTTACCGCACATCCCAAGCAAAGCATCCAGAAGCGCTCTTCAATCTCTTCCTCGAACGGGACCAGGGAGTAGAAGTCTCCGAGCTGGAACACTTCCTTGCATCCGGTGCACGCGCACTCGTCTGCTTCTTGTTCGGTGACCGGGTAGCAATTGGTCACCATGGGGCAAGTCACTGCATGAACGGCGGTGTCCGTCATGCATCCTGGCGCGAAACACCAAACGCACACGTCATATCGATCGTGATCTTCAAAACTCATGTGTCCGCCTTTCACCTAGCTGATGTAGGTGAATATAAGGCACATGGAAGAAGCCCTACCTCCGTCTCCGTAAAGACGAGGGCAGGGCTTCTCTTCCGCGCTGTTGGATCTTACGCGCTACACCACCGTGGCGATGTCGATCTCTTCGTAGTCGGTGTTGTCGATGGTGATCGGATCGCCGAACACCCTGATCTGAATCCTGGACTTGATCATCAACATGGTTTCTGGGTCGAAGATCTCCTGTGGCGCGTAGAAGTGCTCGACTGACTCGACCACTCCACACACCTCGTCGCCGCCAGGAACGGTGACTCTGATCCGTTGGCCGATCAAGTTGCCGTTCATGCTGCTGAACGCCGCCGCATCGTGCTTCATGTAGTAGTCCGCCCTACTGTCCGCTGAGTTTGCCGTTGATCTCCTTGTTGCGCGCCCGAAGCTGCTTGCGCTCGGAGTCACTGATGTTCTGGTTCTTGAGCTTCTGGGTGATCTTGACGCGCTCGGTGACGAGTTCGTTCTGGGTCACGGCGTCGAACTGCTTCGCGCGGAATGAGAATCTCATCGCGAAAGCTTATCGACCCCGTGACCACGAGAAAGAACTACTCGTCCTTGCCCTCACTTTGATCGCGAGCAGTACGAAGTGCCCGGATCATGTTGTTCAGCTCGTACCGCGTGAGTTCGACGTACTGGCCGAACCACTTGTGGTCTTCCGTGGGGTCTGAGCCCTCTGTGAGGGTCGTGGTAGCGATAGTTACGCCGGTACGTCCCTTGAACCACCCAATCTCGATGCGGGTGTCCTGGAGCTGATTACCCTCTTCGCCCCTGGGGGGAGGATAGATGTTCGTCTTGGGCATGGTGTGCCCCTCTCTTTCTGCCCATCGCGGGCATTGGACCTTCCGTCGCGGAAGGTGACCTCAACTTACTCCTTGGACTCAGGGATCTTCGTGAAGTTCTCCGAGTCCTTCTGCCACTCCGCAATCTGGTCCCGGCCGTCCAAGATCTTGTCGAGGTGGCGACGCGGTGAACCTTCCTTCATGCAGATGAAGTGGTAATAAGCCAGCACCTTCAGGAGCATCGCGTCCTGTGCGCGGAACACAAAGACCGGCTCGTCTTCACCCACCGTTCCGTTCTCCAGGGTGACTCGTCCGTACTTGTTGTCAATCGCCATTCTGATCTCCCTAAATGTCGTCGTGCCGTTCCTGCCAACACCGGTTGCACAACACCATCATCTTGACCTCGTCGTGGATCTCCAACGCGAAAGGGTCCGGCCGGTACTTACCTCTGCCCTCGCACTGAAAACTGAGGCTGCCTCGATACGACTCGCAGGGGAAGAGCGGCAAGTTGGGTTCCTCCTCCGGTATGTGGAGACCATTACGCGTCATCGTCGTACACCTTCTTCATGTACTGCGGGGTGAAGATGCTGCCCCGGTCGCGATCGTTCATGGCGTCGACCACCATCTTCGCGAACGAAGGGGTATCCATGATCCCGACCAACAACCCGTTGCAGTAGATCAGCCGTTGCTCCCTCCCTTCGCCGCCTCTGGTCCAGCGAGGTTCACTCACGACCACTCCTCCCAAAACTCGTCGAAGTTGTTCGACCCGTTGGTGCGAATGGACATGCTGTCATCAAGCCACAGGTACTGGCCGGTCTCGTAAGTTCTCCCGTTCACGTGCATACGGAGTTTGTCGGTGTCCACATGGCGTGCAACTTCAACATTTCCACCCGCGACCGCGTGGACCCACTTCCCCACCGAGACGATGTTCTCTTCGGTGATCTTGACCGCGAACGTCTCCTGCTTGGCCCGGTACCTAACTCTCGGGTCGGGTACATCCCCGCCAGGGTTGAAGCACTCGTTCACGACACTCCTCTCCTGTACTTGATGGTGACTTTGTTGCCACACAACACTTCGACGCTTGCCTCGGCGATCCCTCTGCCGGTCTTGGGGTCCCACTCGACCCAGCGGTACTGGAAAGTCAGCGGATTGAGGATCAACCCTTTGAGGTATGCGTTGTACTCAAGCGCTTCCTTCAATGTTCGTGGGTATGACGTTCGTTGGTATAACCATCCTGTGAGATCGCTGAACCTGGCTTGTGTTTTCAGGATCTCTGGCATCGGACACCCCTCCTCACGCGAAGGGTGATGTGCTTCGGCCATACCTGGATCGAGGTGTTGACTTTGATCTCACCCTTGTCCACGCGGGACCAATCCCACATCGCGTGGACTTTCCACGATTTCCAGTTCGGCGTGTAGTCCGCCCACCGGTACTTCATCAGCCACCTCGTCTGGTCGGTGGCTTCGGCGACGTAGTTCCTCTCTGTGTCGTACGGATACCAGTTCTCGGTATAAACGGCGATCTCTTTCATCAGTGGTACCTACGCGATCGGTCCAGGAGGTGGATCTTTCCGTTGAGAACAACCCTGACTCGCGCGAAAACCAGATCACCGTTGAAGGAGAAGGTCCGTTGCCATGAACTCCACTCGATCTCACCCTTTTCTTTCTTGGCCTTCTTGATCAGCTCCTTGCGAAGTTCCCTGACGATGGAGTCACCCCTGCCCACCTCATGGCGGTTCGTGGCGGTGATGTACACGAACCGTGGCTTCTCCATGAACGAGGTGAACGTCCAGTTGCCCTTACGAACGTCCTTGATCACCAACTTCATGGAGTTCACCACTCCCTCCCACGGCGGAACTTGAGGGTCACGAGCTTTCTCGGGATGAAGGCTTTTACGTACGCGCCGTACTCGCCGTTCCTCTTGTGCCACCAGTACTGGCTCGCGTCGACGCGCCATGCCTTGTGCGTTTTCCACACCTCCCAGGAGAGTGCTTCATAGGCCTTGTCCCGCATCGCGTTGTGCTTCCGTTTGCGACGCGGCGGGGGAGGTAGTGACACACGTATCCAGGACCAGTGATAGCGGTCTTCGGTGTTGTTCACAGGTACCGCCCCCTCCTGTTGTAGAGGACGGCCTTGGGCGCTCGTCGACACCAGACCTGCCCCCACGCTGCTCCTCCGCCTCGTGTCCACACGAACTTGTTCCAGTTCGGCGTGGCATTAACGAGGTAAGCGTTGGTCGACAACATGATCCTCATTTCCTTCCTGATCTCGTCGTCGCGCATACCCCTGGTGTTGTCGATGTTGGCTTCGAGAGGGAACTCCGTCTTGAAGGTCGGGAAGGTCTTCGATTTCACAGGTACCACTTCCTGCGGTTCCTCAGCACGACCTGAGGCGCTTGGTAGACGATGACTTCACCCAAATAGGTGGACACACTGCCGACTCGGTCCGTGCGACGAATCCGCAACGTTGACCAGTCCAGCATGTACCGGGGGTTCATTCGCGACGACTTGTACGCCAACTCCGACTTCAAGTTTTCTCTGACCTGTAAATCACTGAGACTCTCCCGGAAGTGCAACTCGGCGTCGAGGTAGAAACTTGGGAGTTGGCGGAAGATCCCGTCGGTCAACTCGTCCATCGCATATACCTCCCTCGGCGGTTCCTCAGCACGATCCAGGGTGGTCGCTGAACGATGACTTCACCCCGGTAGCTGTGGGTTGCATGGTCGTAACCATGGATCTGCAACGTGGACCAATCCGGAACGGCTTTGTAAGCCCGCGCCTTGGTCGTCAACTGCGACCTGACGAAAACTTCTATCGACACCTGGGCACGTCCCTCTTCCCAGGAGATGATGGTCGAGACGGTGAAAGTGGGACGTTCGCGAACGATCCCGTTGGTCAGGGGGTACATCGCGGATACCTCCCCCGGCGGTTGAAGAGGACGATCTTGGCTTTCCGTGTCACGGTGACCCACGCGTTTGCTACGTGAGGACGACCAACCGGGTACGTGCAACTCACGACAAGCGAATCCCAGTCCGGTTCGGCGTCAAGCTTCTCCGTGATGTTGGTCAAGTTGAGATAGACGATGGTGTCGACCTCGTTGGACGTCAGGCCGCTGATGTAGATGGTGTCGCTACCGATGCTCCAGGTTCGCTTCATGTGCAGGTAGATGCCGTTAACCAGAAGGGATGTCATGTGTACCTCCATCGGCGATCCCAGACAGTCAGCAAGGTAGGGGTAACCAGAGTCACGCTGGCTTGTGTGAAGCGGCGGTCCTGCGTTACGTAGGTCACCGTTCGCCAATCGATCTGCCTGTAGTGATACCGGGCCGCCGATGCCTGAAGCATGGCGTCACACCTGTCCCTGACGCGGTGGTCTGCTTCTCCGGGTCTGGCTATCGCGACGACGGAGATGACTTTCCACCCGGTCCATGGAAGGGGCTTGTCGGGCTTCACTTCCCCTCCCTGGGAGGTTCGTGAAGTTCGGGGTGAACGCAACACACGTCGAAGCCCCCGTGCACGGGATGCTCGTTCTCGCCTCCTGTTGGGCAGTAGTACAGGTCGGCATCGCCACGACACGAACATCCCTTGGCCCCGTACGGACATCTCGGTGCTTCCTCGAAGTTCAGGATCAGATCCGGGTCGGGTTCCATCGGCGGCATGGTCTTGCCTGTCTGACCTACACGTCGCGCTTCTTCAAGCAGACCCTTGATGTACTCGGGGTCTTCGTCTTCTTCATAGAAGTTTGAGGTGTCTTTTAAAAGCTCATAACCACTTTCCACTGTGCTGGAAACTGTGGAGGGGGGTTCTGCCGCTCGCTTGCTTGCATCCTTTGCCCACGGCGGCACCGGCTTCTCTTCTTCACTGGTCACCCAGTCCGGGCGACCGCCCTTCTCGTCTGCCTTCTTGGTGACCGTCGATGCGGCTTGGTTCATCCAGTAACGGTCGTCCTCGGACATCGGTGCACTCGTGATCTCGGGGTTGACGAAGTCGTCGTCGTTCTTGTTCAACCAGTCGCGGATGGTCTTGTAGTGCCGCACGTGGGGCATTCCGCCGCGTTCTGTTCGCGACAGGACCATGGGGGACACCCCGATCAGGTCACTGAGGTCTCTCAGCGACAACCCTTCCTCGCGACGCTTGGTCTTGATCTTCGCGCCGAAGGTTTCGCTGTCGTGCTCCTGTACTTCCTTGGTGATCTGCTTGGTCTGCTCGGCGAGGGCCTTCCTCAACTCTTGGGCGAACTTCCCGCTCGTCATCCAGTGCGTGATGGTGGGAAGAAGGGCATCGATGACCTCCTCGTTGGTAGCAGGACGTTCGTAGGTCTTGCCGTGAAAGGTCCGGTGCCGCTGGGGGGACTCGTACTGGCGGAACTTCTCGAAGGTGGCCGGGTCTACGGCCACCTGGTGTTCGTCCTTCAGATTCGCGTACAGGGCCTCTAGGAGGGCCGTGCGGAACTCATCCATCGCGGTGCTCCTTCTCGTCCTCGACGAACTCCTCGTAAAGGGCGTTCATCACTTCGTTCGCGTACTCCGGGCCGATCTCCTTCTCCAGCACCCTGAAGACGTACTGAGTGGTGGTCTCGGCTGGTTTCTGGTTGTCATCCATCGATCTTCCTTGTCTTGGGCAGGGTCTTGATCACGAGCGGGATAGACCGTGGCATGGGCGACGCCAAGTGGTCGGCGCTTCGGATCGTCGCGGCGAGACGGACGACCATGAAGTCGAGCTGGTCGGGGCTCCTCCAGACGAAGCTGCCTCGTTGCACGCTCTGCATCGAGTAGTGACTCACGAAGTGGTTCGCGATGAGGTTGGCGATGGCGCGCTGGGACAGGTTCACTTCGCACCCCGCGCGTTGGCCTTGTCCAGTTCTTCGCGCAGAAGTCCCACCTCGATCTTGCAGGCGTCCGTCTCGTTCTGGATCTTCGCGGCAAGCCAATCGATGACGTCCTCGAACGCATCGGCCTGGATCACGTAGCTGTCGTCCTCACGGTCGAACTCGAACCGGCCGTAGAGATACCCGGCGATCTCGTCGCGCGGGTGCATGAACTCGTCCTCGGTCATCGCTTCACTCCTCTTCTTGCCTTGATCACGAGTTGCACTTCCGGCAAATGTGCCCACGTGTGGGTGTTCGCGATGAGGTGCTCGGCAAGCTCTTCTGCCGCGTAATCGGCATCCCCGTGGTATTCGAACTTCTCGTCCTTGGGAGTTCCGTACTCGTCGAACCCGTAGTTGAGGACGATGTAGTCGGAGATGAGTGCTTCCAAGTAGTTCTTATCGATCTTCACCTTCATCTAGATCACCTTCTTCAGGACGGGCTTGATCTTGATGTGAATCGGAACTGGCTCGATCCGCCCTTGGTGGTTGATGTACGACGCCAAGTCATCGGCCATGTCATCGAGACGTCCGGCGGTTGCCCACATGAAGACGCCTGTGTTGGCTTCCTCCCCGTACTGGTGGGACATGTACCGGAAGATGTGTTGCGAAATCTCGCGGATGTTCATCTAGATCACCCTCTTCGCCATGGGCTTGGTCCGGATGGTGAGCGGGTAGAGGTTGGTTTGGATCGTCGCCTTCGACACTCGCGCGAGGTGCCGGGCAACCACACCAAGTTGTGGTTCTTCGGCCCACGCGAAGATGCCACTTCCATCTCCGCGCCCGTAGTTCTTGGTCATCTGGAACTTCACCATCTGGTAGATGATCGTTTCCAGGTGCGCGAAGTAGTCCTGGTCGTCGAACTCGTCGTCCATCACTCCTCCACCTTCTTCAGGGTCGGCTTGATCTTGATCGTGATCGGGTAGTTGAAGTTCGTCTTGGACATCCGGATGTAGTTGGCGAAAAGACGTGCTTCTCCAAGAAGGACTTCCCTGTCGTCCCACTCGAACTTCCCCTTCCACGGCCTGGCGTTGCCGTGCTTCCACTGGAAGGTGCTCGCGATGGACTCCGCGTTTAGCTCATCGACTTTGTTGCTGTACTCGATCTCGTCGAACTCCATCTACATCTCCCTCCTGGTGGTGTGACGGAACTTGATGGTGAGCGGATACGGGGTGTGGTGGTCACGTTCGGTGGCCAGGTAGTTCGCCAACACGTGTGCACGGGCCAGAAGAAGTTCCTTGGTGTTCCACGCTATTTCCCCGGTGTACGTGTCGCGTCCCTGGTCGTCCTTTCCTATGACGCCGTAGAAGATCTGCATGTTGTCGGCAAGGTTGTCGCGGAAGTACTCCTTCTGCGCCTGGATGTAGTCCTTCTCGTCAAAGTTCACGACTGCCTCATCGCACTTTCGCGAAACTTGATCCTCAACGGGTAGGAGATGTCTTGCTTCCGCCCGTAGGCGAGGTACATGGCCAACGTTCGGGAGATCTCGTTCAGATCGTCGTCGTTCTTCCACACCGCACTGCCTTGTTTGCTTCCATAGGCGCTTCGGTAGTGGCTGGTCAAACTCATCTTGAGATCCGCGAAGTAGAAGTCTTCCAACTCCTGTTGGTAGGCGTCTTCGTCAAAACTTCCTTCTTTTGCTTCTGGCACTGGGTTTTCCTCCTTCTTCGTAAGTTCTGGTCCTTCATGAAAATCGAACAGTGGTGTTCGCTTTCCTTCTTTTCACCAACTTCTTGTCTTGACACCCATCAAACTAAAAATCGAACACCCATGTTCACTTTTCATCTCCGCGAACGATGGTGTCCAAGTAGTGAATGGTCCGGTAGGGACGGTTACCCATCCCACTCCACTTCCCGTCGGGAAGCGGGAAGTTCACCGAACCGATGTAGGTGGTGTTCGCGGGAAGTGTTGGTCGTCCGGGAGAAACCACCGAACCGAGAACATGCTCCTCGGGCGGAAGTTCTTCGCTGGCCTGCATGACGGTGAGGCTCACGTTGTTCTCGTCGTTGAGATGAACACCCACCAACCGACTTCCGCGCGGGAAGTAGTACCTCTCCTCCACGGGGTACATGGGGATCCACATGGAGATGAGCTGCCAGTCACTCAAGCCGAACACATCCGTTTCCTGTCGAAGTTCGTCCAAGGTCTCTTGTAGGTCGTGCACCAACATCTGTTTTTCCTTGGCATGCCCATGAATTTGTTCTTCTTTGGTTCGAACATGTTGAATCTCGGCTTCCCAGAAGTTCTGGTGGCCGTGTTGGTTGGCATGGATACGCCGATGAAGGTTTCGCGTCGCGGGGAAGTTCGTCTGCTTCCTGAAGTCACACCCCTCCTCCTCACACCGGAGTAGGTAGAGCAGGTCCTGGAGGTTGCCTTCGGTGTCCTCCCACCCGTACTCATCGGTGTCCACGTCATCGGTGGGGTCGTACACGTCTTCCATCACGCCGTACCTCTTCCTCCTCGTACCTTCACCATGGTCCTGATGACCCTAGGTAGATAGTACAAGACGGTACAGGGGTGTGGGAGGCAGCAAAATTTGGTGGAGGGGGCACTCCATACGTGCAGGTCATGCCCCTCATCGCCACAGGATCGTCTCTACGGGCCTAACAGCCCTCACCTGGTGTCCTGGGTAACCCCTGAAGACACGCAAGCTCTCAGAGGTCTTGGACGAACATGCCCATCTTGGACATGGGGAAGGGGAGCAAGTTCGGGGTGTCTACATGGGGGCGTAGATCCCTGCGTCTTGCTCCCCTTCGGGACCTCGGGACCTTCGATCTCCTGGCCAGAGGAAACTTCAGTGTACACCTTGCTTCATGACCTAAGTGTGTATGACCCTAGGTCCTTTGTTTTGAGGTGGTTAGTCTTTGAGGTGGTGCTTGATCATGACGTAGGTGGCGATGACCCTAGTTAATATGTATGAGTGCTGGTTGTGTTTGGGGTGTTTCTCCCACCAGCCACCCCATTAAAACTTTTCTCACTTTTCCACAATGGACATACATTCTTTATCAATGCACATACCCCATTGCCTTCCCTGCCTATTCCAAAGTGGATAGTGCCTTTATGCAGGTGCCTATAGGTGCAGTGGTAGGTAGGGGTATGCCTATAGGTAGGGGCAGGGGCATAGGGGGTATAGGTAGGGGGGTATGTGTACGGGTACCTATCACCCCTGTTCCACTCACATTCATCCCTGCTATTACTCCCCATCCCACCCTGTCATGGGGTGTGAGTTGGTATGCGTACACCCTGCATTCCTTCCTCACCGTGCACTCCCGTATGCAGATCCCCCTACCTACCTGCCTTTCCACCTTTGTGGCCTGGTGATCAAAGAACCTGTACCTACCCACACACGCGGCTTCCCCCTGCCACTCCCTGTCTATCCGGGTGTAGTCCGTGTAGTGGGTACCCGCATACCCGTACCTGTTGTGTGTGGGCATTACTCCCGCGTCTTCCTCGTGCGTCTTGTTGGGGTCACCCTTCTAACCCCCGTATCTACCCCCACATCCCTCTCAGCTTGATTCTGAGGACTTAACCCCAGGGGGTTGGGGTCAATGGGTGGGATGACGTGCTTGATTGCTCTCGGTTGATCTGAGGGGGTTTCTAGAATGACATCCCCTCTACCTACCCCCTGATCTTCTCCTCTACCTACCCCCGCATCTGCCGATTGGATGTCGTACCCGTTCTCTTGGGTCATGTGCTCGTATGGGTCGGGAATGACTTCGATTGCCGCTGTGTAAGGGATCTCGTCCACAAGTTCGGCTTCTATCGGTTCCTCCATACCCATGAGGGCAGTGAGGACGTTGCTTCTCTTCAGGGCATCGAGGACCTTTGACAAGCGTTCTGGGTCTTCCTTGACCATGTGCGCATGAATGGTTTGGACGGGTCCACCGTCTGGACCGGTTATCTGAAGCTTCGTGACGTCATCGCCTAAACCCTGTCTACCCAACGCATGCCACTTGGTTGCGGCTGCGGCAAGTTGGTCAAGTTCCCTCGCGTCAACCGGCTTGGGTTCGGGTCGGATGAACCGTGTACCGCTTGCTTCACAGAGTTGCTTGTCTTCCTTCCAGATCTCGCGATCCTTGGCTTTCTCGGCAAGCTCCAAGATGCGTGCCTGAACGATGGAAAGCCCCGTACGACTGAGATGTACGGCTTTCTCATCGATGTCACTGGCGTACTGAGCAAGTTCCCGATGACGTTCCTGTCGCCTCTGCGCGGCAAGTTGTGCCTGATGTTGTTCTCGCCTGGTTGTCCACTGTTCTCGTGCTGCCCTCTGCCGGACTGTCGCGACACTGATCGCGAACAAGTCCGCTACCGCCTGGTGACTCGGGTAGTTGAGGATCGTTCTTCCATCTTTGTGGGTCTCTGGAAGACCTTCCACGTAGACGGCTTCGATCTTGCTCCACGGGTGGATGGCCTTACTTACCGTCTTGGGTTTCTTCCCGCTGGTGATCCGTGCCGTCCCATGCTTGTTGATCACCCTGGACTGTTGCGAAAGTTGTCCACTCTGGACAAAAGAATCCTGCATATCGGTCATTGTTTGGTCTAAAATTTCCATTGCTGAAAATGCCATTTTCGCCCTCCTGGTTACACCCTAAAACCAAAGCCCTTGTCTTTGTGCAGGTCAGAGCCCTATCCAATTCTAAGCACCCCTGCAAACACCTAACCATCCTTCATACGTAGCCAATCTACCTACAAACCTTCGTTCTACCTACCCTCTACCTCTACCCCCTACCTACCCTGTCTCTTCCCTCCCCCTCTCCTCTCTCCCTCTCTCCCCTGTACTACGGATGGGGAACCCCACGTCGCGAAAATCCAACTGGGGTCTACCGGCTACCTGGTATCTCCTCTACTTCCACTGGTGTGGAAAGGGGACCCCGGTCGCGACGTTCTAACCCGCCTACCCCCCTTCCAACCAGGTAGAGATGGGGTGTCTTGGTCGCGGAATCTAGGGGTGCACTGCCTACCGTCCCGAAAACCAAGGTGCAGAACACACCGTGACCTGCACGTATGGGCCTCTGAGTGATCGCTTGGAGTGATCGTTTAGGGGGTGTCTTTGGGTAGCTGTGGCCATAGCTGAGAAGCCGTGTTCCCTTCCTCTCCACCTGCCACTCCACGCACAAGATGTCCGTTCGCGTCCCTTGTGTCCTGGTTACATTCACCCGAACGTGTGATGTCATATGCCTTCTTACACAGCGCTAGTGCTGTAGCTTGGGTCTTGCACCACCCGCTCCCGAACATGGGGGCCACAACTACAGAGCAAGTCAAGCGCCGGAACCCCCGTAAGGCCACGCGAGTGGCGGTGATCGATCGCGACGGGTGCTAACGCCGAAAAATGCCTAGACCCCTGACTTGCTTACCTCATACGCGCGGCCACCCAGCTCGGCTCACGATGGACTGTCAGTCCTAAGCCCTGGTGACTTACTCGCGGCGTATCCAACAACATGGCCACTAGGAAGTGGTGAGAACGGCTCTCTTACGTAGGCAGGCATGACCAAGCGCGTAGCCGAATCCCTAACAGTGCGACCTTGCCGTGATGACCTGCATTCCTAGCGAGGCGAAAGGGCAGCATCCCTTGCACTGGTAAGTAGGTCATGCCCGTGAGTGAAGTTGGCTTGTAGCGGTTCGAATCCGCACACGGGCACTTTCCCCGACACAGACGTCGGGGGTTAGTTGGAGGTCACCGCACCATGAACGCAACCCGCCCCAAGAGCGCGTACTACGTCCGCTGGACCGACTGCGTTGGTGGACGCACCGTCTACTCCGGTTGGTTCCTCACCGCCGAGAAGGCACAACGGGTACTTGCTCGTGCACTTCGTTGCGCGGCATCCCCTTCCCTCATCTCTACCAACGTTCCGGTCTGATCTACCCCTAGGACGAAACGCGGGTGCATTCCCGCGTCGTCGCGTCATACGCGGCCTGATGAGTCCGTTCTACCTGGAGGTCAACACCATGAACGTCACCACCACCCGCGATGGCCGTATCGCCCACCTGGACGATGGCCTGATTCTCGGTGTGTTCCTTGACCGGCACGTCACCGATGGCTACTGGAGTGACCACTACGCGGCCTACCGCGTCACCCTGACCCGTTCCGAGGGTGAGCCGATCGTGTCCTGGGTGGGCGACAAAGACCACACCCTCAACCTCCCGTACGTGGATCACGATCGCGCGCTTCGTGACGCGGCCGGATTCCTCTCCTACTACGCCTCCGATGAGGTGGAAGACCCCGATGACGAGGCGAATGCGGATCACGTCGCTCTCACACCATTCGCGGACATTCTCTCGGAAGCCGAGTACGAACTGTCCGACGCCGAGGAGTAAGGACGAAACACCCCACCTGGGGTGTCGGCACCTATGGGGTGTCCTGATGAGTCCGTCTTACCAGTCCGCTCTATGGGAGGTCACCATGCCCGAATACACCACGTTCTTTGTCGACTACCGCGACGACGAGGGTCGGGACGTCACCGAGACGTACACCGATGAGAAGCTGGCCACCCACGTGGCGGACAACATCTCGGCGAGTGGATGGCTCACTCTCACGAACTTCTACAGCGAGACCCGAGTGCCCGCGTGCAACCCAACTCCTCGTCTCGCCTGAGTTCACCTCACAACCCCCTCAGATGGCCGTAGCGGCCCTGAAGCCCCTGCCCCCTAGTCGGAAGGTACCCCTTGCATGCCCTGATCGCGGTGGCCCTTGTGGTGACCGTGCCCCATACCGATTACAACGCGCCTACCTCACCGAGCGCGGCTGTCTCTCAGGAGATCTGCTCTGGCCTGGTAGAGACCACACCGAACGAGATGGCGGACTGGAGTGTTCTCCAGGGGTACGTGTGGGACCGGGAGCACGGCTTGCGCTTCGTCTTCCACACCGCACTCGGGTACTGCCCGGACGTTCTCATCGGCCACACACCCAAAGAAAGGGATTTGAAATGACCACGCGCAAAAAGACAAACCAGTACACCGTGGGGGAAAGGGTGGAGTTGCACCCCGGTCTCGATGCATGGATGCGAGGTGACCGGTTTGGCGTCGTCGTCAAGCTCGGAACCAAGTACGTGCACGTGATGATGGATCGGTCCAAACGGACCCTGAAGGTGGCACCCAATTACATGGATGTCATCCCTGCCTAGGACGAAACGCGCTTAGGCGCGTCGGTTGGTATCTCCAACCCTGACGAGTCCACAAGTCCGCTTCACCAGTCCGCTCTATGGGAGGTCACACCATGCCCGATACCACCACGCACACGCCCGTCATCCTGTCCGTCACCTCACCCCTGAGTGAGGGGTCGTACAAGGTCATCTTCGAAGGTCCGAACGCGGACACGATGGCCATCGCGTTCCTGAACGATCGTCCCGGTCACGTCATCGATTCGGTGTCGGATCTCTACCCGGATCACCAGGAACTGTCCGAGTACCTCTACCCGACGTGCGAGCACGGATTGTCCGCGTCCCTCTGCTACGGACCTGGCCACTACCCGCCGGATAACTACTACTGACAGGACGAAACACCCCTTCGCGGGTGTCGCCACGTAACGCGTGGCCTGATGAGTCCCCCCTATACGGAGGTCACAACCCCATGTCTTACGCCATGTACAACACCGCTGAAATCTCCAAGTACGACGCCGATGACCTCTACCGAATGCTTGACGGTGCGTCGTACCCGGAGAGTATGACGTCCCCCGGCGCGGAATTCCTTCTGGACATCCGTGACCGCGTGGTTTCGGCAGTGGCAGAGCGGACCGACACCAAGGAAATCGAGTCGTCCGAAATCGCCGACAGTGCCGTCCCGATTCCCACACACGAGCGCTGGCAGGTCTTCGTAGACCTGGCCCTGTACCACTACGAAGGTCAGATGGAAGACCCACCCGAACTCACCACGGATGGTGTCGGAACGGTTCTCTTCTACGCGGCCGATGACCTGACAGGGCAGCTTCTTGGCCAGGCAGAGCAGGACTACAAAGACCTGGAGAACGAAGACGAGGAGGAAGAGGACGACGAGGAGGAAGAGACCGACGACGACACCGAGTAGCGGACGAAACGGGGTGCACTCGCCCCGTCCACGGTATGTAGCCGTGCTGACGAGTCCTAATCAGAAGCTCTACCCGGAGGTCACCATGCCCGAGACGACTACCGAACTGCGCATCCCAACCCGTGTGCGGGTGCCTCTCAATCGGTCCCGCTATTGGGACGACAACACTTCCCGCGACCGTGGGCATTGGGATGGTGAGGGAACCATGTACCTCACTGTCGCGGGTGCCTATGGGCGCCACATGGTGGGGTACATCGATTCCACTGGTTACTCGCGACGTGTCCAGGGTGGACCGATCGTGTCTGGTCCCTACGCGTACGCATTCGAGATGTCCTCGGTGCTTTCGGACTCACCCGATCCTGACAAGGCGACCCCAACCGCGAATGTCGCGAATGGTGACCTTGTGGAACTGCACGGCGACACGTTCCTGGTGTCCGTCACGCGGCAGGGCTATTCGTACTACATCACCCTGACCAATATCGATGAGATCGACGCTGACCGCTGACCCGAACATCCCGAACGTCACTCCGCCTCACCATCCCGAAAGGTTCGCCATGTCCGTGCTCGATTGGTTCCGTTCGATCCGCTACGTGGACACCCCTAGCGGCCAGACCGACGCTGCCTACCTCGCCTACCGGATGTCGGGTACCCCCGCCAGTCGCAAGAGGGCTGAGGGTGGCACTCAGAGGGCTAGCAAGGGTGGCAAGCACCGAGCGCGCAAGGATGCCTGAGACCACAGAGCACGACTGTGGGTTGTGCTCTGGCATTCACGAGGTCAATCCCGCCACCCTCGCTCGCGGTATCCCTGCCGAGTGTTGGTGTGGATGGACTCCACATGACGGGTTCTTCCTCGCCGACCATTTCGCCGATATGAAAACTACCTAGGACGAAACGCGGCCATGCCGCGTCGATCGGTCATGCCGGTCCTGATGAGTCCCCCTAGTTGGAGGTCAACCCCGATGACAATCACAAGCGACAACGTAGAGCGTGAGGTCTTGACATGGTCGGACCTTTCGGAGACAGAGCGCGAAGAGTTCGCCTACCTGAGTGCCAATGGTGGACAGGAAGACGCATCGTTCTTCCGGTACGACGACTGGACGTACGACATGGGCGAGTTCGAACGCGTCACCGAACAGCAACCCTCCCTGACCGGGTGGGTCGGATACTCCGCCGATTCCGCATTCTCAGCGGTACTGATTCGATACGTCCGCGATGAGTACGGCGGCACCGATAGCGACCATGTCGTTGTCGGTCGCTATTACGACAACTCCTGACAGGACGAAACGGGACCTGATGTCCCGTCGGCACTTAGGTGAGTGCCCTGATGAGTCCCCATTTCTATACGGAGGTCAACCATGTTCGATCCCGTCGTTCATCCGGACGCGCTTACCCGCTTCCGGGTACTACACCCCGAGGACACCACAGACGACGACACCGTGACGGCATGGATCAATGCCGTTGCCGCGTTGTTCGATGAGTACTCAGTGGAATGGTCTGACACGGAGGTAGAGGAATGGCAAGCGGGAGATGACCGCGACCAAATCCTGGACTACGTGAACGCCCTGATTCCGCTACCTGGTGAGGACTACTACGGGTCCCCGTCTTCGTGGAAGCCGGAGTACCTCAAGGCCGCGTACGAATTCGGCACGAGCGGTAACCCTGACCTGGTGAAGGGGTTCACCGACTTCCTCAACAACCAGTACCAGGGCGTGTACGACTCGGAAGACGCATTCGCCGATTTCATGATCGATCAGGGTGCACTTGGTGACGACGGCGAGGTAGATGAGACCGAATTCCGTTCGGACCTGTTCGATTACAACCAACCGCACCACCACGAGAAGTTTGAACTTCCCGACGGTCGGTATGTCGTCTACTCCGTCTAGGACGAAACACCCCGTGCCGGGGGTGTCCGGGTGTCAGTCACCCGCTGACGAGTCCACAGCGTGCCTCTCAGACCCCTTACCACCGCTACATGGAGGTCACCATGTTCCTGCCCGAGGACGGCCGAGTGGTCGTTGACACCGAGAGTGAAAACACCAACGTTCCGAGCGTGATCCTGGAATGGACCATGTCCGAGGACAACGACACGTCACCAGGCGATTTCGACACGTACGACGGAATCACCGTCAGGGCATTCCACGAGAAGGCCTGGCAGTACGTCACGGTGGGCGTCCGGGTCGAGGTTGACTCGGAAGTAGTCGCGTTC
>Ga0193742_1000101_pt1 | contig 58406 bp, 38 predicted proteins | sample L2c1metaG_FD_165511 | JGI IMG/M metagenome (GOLD analysis project Ga0193742, IMG submission 165511) | Soil microbial communities from a riparian zone of the East river system, Colorado, United States - L2c1 | ecosystem: Environmental > Terrestrial > Soil > Riparian zone | place: USA: East River... | reverse complement strand
ATGCCGGTCCCTGCGGCAACATCATCACGTGGTTGTCGCATCCTCTGGGACGCAGGAGCGATGTCCAATGAGGACATTCAAGGAGATAAGTAGGGCACCTAAATCACGCTGAGAACGTATGACAGAGACGAACGTGGGATCGCCTGTCGGGCGCGAGCCCTATAGCGACAGAGCGCCCGTAGTAGTCGTAGGAGTCACGACCTACCAAGGAGACGGTAACCCCGATCACAGGGCAAAGGGGCGCAGGTGACTGAACATCCATAAATCTACGAGGTATGCGAAATGCAGGACGCCGAAGTGGTGTTGGGTGTTCTCACTGGAGAGCCGGATGCTCGGAAACGGGCCAGTCCGGTTCGGCGGGGGACCACGCGGAAAAGGACCTGCCCAACAGGCACCTCGCCGCGTGGTCTACCCAGTTCCATCATGCGATCGGCTCGCCGGAGCTGCCCGCTAGGGGCGGGGAGAGCCGCATCTGAACGCCACCATGGACTACACAAACCTGCTGGCCGGGGTTGGTGTCGCAACGTTGGAAGGCGGCTCGCTGCTCTCGGCGGCTGCGGCGCGGCGGATCGCGTGTGACTGCGGGGTCGTGCCGGTGGTGATGAATGGTGCGTCGGTGCCGTTGGATGTGGGCCGCACCCGCCGCCTGGTCACCCCCAAACAACGCGTCGCGTTGAACACCCGAGACCGCGGTTGCACATTCCCGAATTGTCGGCGTCCGGCGCGGTGGTCTGATGCCCACCACATCACACATTGGTTGGATGGCGGCACCACGGATCTGAATAATCTCGTGCTGCTGTGCAGGCGACATCATCGGATGGTTCACCACTCGGAATGGGAGGTCCGGATCAGCAATATCGGGCGCCCGGAATTCATCCCGCCCCGATGGATCGACCCTCACCGGATTCCGCAACGCAATCTGTTAAACCAACGCGAATAAACCCATCAACAAACACCCCAACGGCAGGAGATCACTGCCGCCGCACTGACGTGATCTCAACAAGATTCACGTGAGTCGGGCTGTGTTCGAGGTGGGTGAGTACGAGTGCGGCTGTGGTGATGTCGCCGATCTTGCTGGGGCCGGCGGCGAGCACGCCGATGACCTCATCGACGTAGTGGTACGCGGTGGCCCGGAAGATGCCATGGTCACACGCCACACCACGCGCACTCGAGACGATCTTGCTGAGATCACCAATAGAAAGTTACAACAGGCTCACCTATACGGCACGATCGCGATGTTGGGTCAGCCAGTCGCCGTTAACAGTTCGTAGCCAGCCGGTCAGTCGTCCGATCACCGTGCCGGTGAGGTCGAGTCCCTCCGGTACCACGCGACGCGGAGCGTTGGGTTGGCACGGGTAGAGCGCGTCCAGCCGGACGCGCTTACGTTGGTGTCCTCCGCCAGATGAGTTGAGGTACTGCCAGCGTGTCTGAGGCAACTGTCCCCGACCCGGTGAAGGCGGCGAGAACGAAAAGAAGGTAGATGAGCGGGGATGAGGGTGTCGTCTGCCCGTCTGCCTTACAAGCCGGGATACTTCGCGGCTACATCGCCGCCGAACAGCCGCCAGTAGAAGCTGTTCATTCTCGCGGCGGCAGGTGCGTGCCGGGCCAGGATCGCGGCCACGGCTGGTGGCACGTCAACTGGGATGTAGCCGCCGGCGCACTGGAGTACGTATTCGTTGCGGGCGGCGGGGCCGCTGGTGGCTGGCACCGCCACCCCGCATACTGCGGTCGCCAGCCAATTGACCAGCCGCATGGCGGCATAGTCGGCGTCGTGTGTGGCGTTGTGTTGGGCGAAGTCGTGCTCGGCGGCCGACAGGTCGAAATGCGGTGACGTGGCCAGACCGAAGTCGGTGAGGTAAATTCGCGGTGGAGCGTGGATGGGCGAGCTCCCGGTCGGTCAGCGGGATTCGCTTGGCGAATACCGGCATTCCGTCGACGTCGAGCATTACTGAGCCGCCACCCACGCCCACGTTGATGGCCGGCCCCGTGTCCACGAGTGCAGCAAGCTCACCGTCGTCGCGGGATGCGAGGCAGGGACGTCTCACCAAGTGGTTGGGGCACAAGGGTTATGCGCCGATTGGCGCCGCGGTGAGCAGTCCTTGGGCGTGTCGACGGCGATCAGCCCGAGCGCGGGGCCGCCGCGCCGGCGATTCTGCAGGAAGGTCCCTCCGCGCCAACGAAGGGACCTCCAACCCGGTGCTTCGTCCGGAGCGACGGACAGAGGCGGCGGGCCGCACCCGGCCGTGCACGCATCGCACGGCTCTGGCCCTAACAACATGCATCGCGACGAGCCGCTCAACTATGGATTGCCTGTTTCCCAACCGATGAGGAAACGGGCAACCAGGCGTTACGGGACCACCGGAGCTTGCGCGGGATTGATGCGACTGGTAGCGCAACCCTAGCTTTTGGCCGGCCGTCCGTCGCATCATGGTCAGGTCGGCAGCGAGGTCGTCGGTCGTGCGCCAACACGATCGGACGGCGGTCCCGAGCTGTCGATGACGAGAGACTTCGTCCGGAGCAAAGGATACGGGAGCGCCGCGCCATGGGAAGACCCGAGAAACCGCTACGCACCGACGGCGGTCCGGTCGCCGAGTTCGCCGTGCGGCTCCGGGCGCTGCGGCGCGGCGCCGGCTGTCCCTCCTACCGCTCGCTCGCGACCGTCGCCCACTACTCGGCGGCCGTGCTGTCCCGCGCCGCCGACGGCACGCGGCTCCCCACCTGGAACGTAACCTCCGCCTACGTCCGCGCCTGCCGCGGTCAGGTGCCGCAGTGGCGAGCCGAGTGGGAACGCGCCCAGGCATCCGTGCGCGCCGGCGACGGGTCGCCGCGATGACCGAGGACTTCGGCACGGTCCTGCGCCGGACCCGCATGTCGGCCGGTGTGTCGCTCGGCGAGCTGGCCAGGCGGGTCAACTACAGCAAGAGCCAGCTCAGCAAGATCGAGAACGGCCTCAAGCGGCCCAACGGGATGCTGGCGAAGCTGTGCGACACGGTGCTGGCGACCGACGGCGCGCTCGCCGCGCTGCTCTCGCGGCCCCCGGCGCCGGCCGTCATCGTCGATCGGCCGGACGACGGCGGCACGTGGACGGTGACGCTCGAGGCGGACGGCGAGGTCGGCTTCCGGCGGCAGGATCGCGACCGGTCACCGGCCGGCGCCGCGTCCCGGCGGAGGACCACCCCTTCGGTCGACGAAGGGGCGACCGCGGTCCTGCGTGCCTCGTTCGACCAGCTCCGGCGGTTGGGCACGATGTGCAGCCCGACGGTCGTCCTCGGCCCGGCGATCGCCAACACGCACACACTGCGCACGTTGGCGGCGGACGCCACCGGGTCGACCCGAGCGCGGCTGCTGGTCCTCGCGTCGCGGTCGGCCGAGTTCAGCGGGTGGATGGCGCAGGAGGCCGGCGACGACCGGGCCGCGCTGTGGTGGACGGGCGCCGCCGTCAGCTACGCCGACGCCGCCGGCGACCGCACCATGGCCCGCTACGCGCTGGTCCGGCGGGCGGAGATCGCCATGTACCAACACGATGCCCTCAGCACGGTGGACTTCGCGCGACGCGCGCAGTCCGAGCCGGAAGACGACCCGAGGGTCCTCGGTCTCGCGGCGCGCTGCGAGGCGCAGGGGCATGCGCTGGCCGGCGACCAGCACGCCTACCGAACGACCCTCGACCGAGCGGCCGGGCTGCTCGCGGACGCGGAAGCCGCGGAGGCGACGACGCCGGTGCTCGGCTCGGCCAGCGTGCCGAACCAGCTCGCACTCGCCGCCGGCTGGTCGCTGTACGACCTCGGGCGGCCCGGGGAGGCGGCCGCGGTCCTGGCTCTCGAGGTGGGCCGGATCCCGCCCGCGGCGCGCCGCGCCAGAGCCAGGTTCGGCGTTCGGCGCGCTCTCGCCCACGCGCAGCACGGCGATCTCGACCAGGCCTGCGAGGTGGCGCGGGAGGCACTCGTGGACGTCGCGCACGTCGACTCCGCGACCGTCCGCGTCGATCTCCGCGAGCTCGCGAGGACGTTGAGCCGGTGGCACGGGCACCCGGCCGTCCAGGAACTGCTGCCGGACGTCATGACGGCCCTCAACACCGGGACGTCCCGATGATCGTCTTCGTGAGCTATGCCCGCAGGGACAACGACCTCGACGGGCTGACCGAGATCGCCGGGCAGGTGGCGCACCTCGGCTGCCCCTACATCGACGACGCCCGCCACCACGACGAGGACGCCGACCGGACCGCCGTGGTCGAGGAGGCGTTGCGCACCGCGGCGGCCTTCGTCGCGGTCCGCACCCCCCACTACCTCAGGACTCCGTGGACGCGGTGGGAGTACCTCACCGCCCAGCGCAGCGGGATCCCCATGTACGAGCTGGTTCCCGGCCAGCGGCTCGTCCGCCTCCAGCCGCCGAATGTCAGGACGCCGCGCCTGTTGCACGACACCCTCGCCGACACCCTGGCCGACACTCACCGCACGGCCAACGCGACGATCGTGTTGACGAGCGCATCCAAGGCGGTCACCCGGGTCGTCCTGGCCACCGGAGTGGTCGTGCTCGCGCTGGTCGCGCTGGTGTTCGTCCTGGGTCAGGTGATGAGCGTCGGCCCGGTCGTCGCCACCCTGCTGGCGACCGGTGGCGCCGGGGCGACCTACGCGCTGGCGCGGCGGCGGTAGGCCGACCGGCTACGACGCCTGCGGCTCGCGGGCCTTCGGCTCGGTCTGGTCCACGATCGCCACGTTGTGGGTGCGCGACAGCCGTTCGTGCGGGGCGGGCTCATCGCCGAAGAACACGGCGAGCGGGGTCCAGATGCCGACCACGAACAGGGACAGCAGCATCCCCACCGGGATCAGAAGCTGTTGCGGCGAACCGAAAACGTCCCAGTGGTCCACCGAGAGCGCGAGCCATAGCAACCACAGCGGCGACAGCAGCACCCCGTTGCGCACGAGGAGCGCGAACGGTCCGGCGCGGCCGCCGCCGGTCCGCTCGATCCGCAGCAGCATCGCCCGCTTCCCCACCGTGGACCCGATCAGCGCCGGGATCAGCAGGAACCACACCACGCCGAGCACGGCGGTGATCGGGCCGCGGGCGGCCACCGGCCCGCCGAACAGCTGGACGAGGCCCAGCACCACCACCGTCAGCACGCCGAACCCGATCGCGTCGGTCAGCAGCGCCAGCAGCCGGCGGCTCGCGGTCACCCGCGTCGCGTACCGGCGGCGGTCCCGATCCGGGTCGAGGTCGGGCAGCAGCCGGATCAGCGGGCCCGCGACCAGCCAGCCGATCGCCGCGCCCGCGGTGTTGAGGATCAGGTCGTCGACGCTGAACAGCCGGTACGCGCACGGGTAGATGAACCACAGGCCGGTCAGCTGCGTCAGCTCCAGGAACAGCGACGCGCAGAACCCGAGCGCCGTCGCCGCGATGAACCGCGTGCCGGACAGGTAGCGCAGGAAGAACGCCAGTGGCGCCAGCAGCACCACGTTCAGCGCGGTGGTCCACAGCGCGGGGTTGTGCAGCATCCCGCCGGCGCTCCAGTCGCCGCCCGCCCGGCTGTCCACCACCTCGAGGAAGTAGAACGGCCGCAGCTGCGGGCTGCTGGCGTACGACCATTCCGCGCAGTACCCGGCCGGGTCCGCCGGCAGCGGGACGACCGTCTGCATCAGCGCGGCGAGGAGGTAGAACAGGAACAGGTAGACGACGACCGTCGTCCACCCGCCCGCCCGGCCGCGCCGCCGGTAGCTGACCACCGCCACCGGCAGCATGACCAGCAGCGCGATCAGCGGGAAGACCGTCAGCGCGGTCGTGACCGGCAGCAGGTAGGTGGCGAACACCCCGTACTAATACAGGAGCGGTCGGCTCGCTCCGCTCGCGGGAGCGCCGGTCACCAGCCAGACGGCGCGGGCGGCGGCACCACCGGCGGGCGGTCGTCGCACGTGATGGTGTTCGGCAGCATCCACGGGGCGAGCCAGCCGTCGTCGTTGCCGCCGAGGTCGGTGAGCGCGAACTCCGAGCCCGTGGCCGGGAAGTTGAACGAGCCGCAGTTGTTCACGCCGACCGCGCCGACGTTGCGGGCGTCGACGTTCTCGAACGACGCGCCGCCCGCGACCCGGCCGCTGACCACCGACGTGCCCGTGCCGTCCACCCGCGTGTCGCGGACGTGCACGTTGGTGATCGAGTACAGGTCCTTCACCGGGAAGTCGGCCACGAACATGATCGCGTTGTAGGTGTTGTCCAGGAAGTGGTTGCCCACCACCTGGAGGTCCGCGTCGATGTTCCGTTCCAGCGCGTAGAACCAGATCGCGCCGAGCCCGATGTTCCAGTTCAGCTCGTAGGTGCCGGCGCGGACCGTGGTGTTGTTCGTGATCCACACGTGCCCGGTGAACGGCTGCGCGCCGAACCGGGAGCCGATGTGGATGCCGCTGCCCTCGCGGATCGGGTCGGCGACCAGGTTGTTCGACACCGTGTTGTCGGTGCCGCCGTACAGCGCGATCCCGTTGGCCAGCACGGGAGTCTGCACGGTGTTGTGGTCGAACGTGTTGTTGGCGTTCTGCTGGTGCTCCGCCCACATGGCGAGCCCGTCGTCACCGGTGTTGCGGACGAAGTTGTTACGCACCACCGAGTCCGTCACGCCGACGTGGAAGTTCAGCGCGTCCGCGATCTGGTCGGTGATCACGTTGTCCGCGACCGTCACCCGCGACATCGGCCCGTCGAACCACAGGCCCACCTTCGTGTGGTGGAGGTACAGCCCGCGGATGGTCGAGTCGCTCATCGCGCCGCCGATGCCGTTGACCTGGTCGGTGTCGACGCGTTCGCGGACGTCGCCCTCGATCGCGAAGCCGGACAGGTGGACGTTGTGGCTGCCGCCGTCGGCCGCGTCCTTGCCGTAGAAGCCGACGCCGGTGTGCACGGAGCCGTCCGGCGCCGGCGGGTCCAGCGCCACCTCGCGGCCCTTGACGACCGTGTGCCAGTTGCCGGCGCCGACGATCGTCACGTCGTCGACGATGATGTGCCGGTTCACCTGGAACGTGCCGGGCGGCAGGTACACCGGCACGTTCAGGAACCGGGCCAGGGCGATCGCGTGGTCGAGCGCCGGCGCGGAGTCCCGCCGCCCGGTCGGGTCGGCGCCGAACAGCCGGACGTCCAGCGCGCGCTTCTCGACGTGCGGGCCGCCGACCAGTTCGGAGTCGAGCAGGTCGATCACGGTCCACGCGGCGCCGCCGCTCGCGGTCAGCCGGATCTTGTCCCCGGCGCGGTGGGTCCGGTCCAGCACGAGCCGCTGCTCGTCGTAGAAGTGCGTGGGGCGGAACGGTTTGCTGATCACCGGCGGTGGGTTCGTCTGCGCCGGCACGCACGCGCACTCGGTGATCCACCAGTCCGGGTGCAGCAGGTCCGCGTTCGGGTCGTTCGAGAACGGGTACTGGTTGTACAGCCACGCGTACTGCGACGTGAGCGTCATCGTCTTGCGGTGCTGGCCGTTCACCGTCACGTCGAGCGGCGCGGTGCGGCCGCCGCCGTTCGACGCGTCCGGGATGCTGTAGCGCACGGTGATCGCGTTCGCCGCCGCCGGCAGCGTGAACTCGACGTGCTGCCCCGGCGCGAGCCGGACCGCGCTGCGGCCGGATGCCTCGGCCGGGAGCGTGTAGGCCGTGCGGTCCGGGCCGATGACCGTGCCGTCGGTCGCGGCGTTCTCCGCCTCCTGCTCGAGGAAGTCCACGCTCGCGCCCCGGCCCGCGACCAGCGCGGGATCGAGTGCGGCGCGGGTGACGACGGGCGTGCCGGCCGGCGCCGCGACCGCACCGCCGTCGCCCACCGCGAGTGTCGCGACCAGTGTCGTCATCGTCGTCGCCGCGGTGACCGCTGCCCACCGGGATTTCCTCGTCCAAGACATCCAGGACATCGACGGACTCGTTTCTCTCGCCGGGAGGGTGAGGTGACGATAGGTGCGCCGTACCAGTTCTCACAAGACACTGCCGGATATTTGCGCGTTCTCATCGAAAAGTTGCGCTGGGTGGCCCAACGGGTCCGATGTGGTCGAATCACCCGCATGATGCCGCCACTGCTCGACGGGCCCGCGGTGGCGCGGTCGCTGTCGTACGGCGAGGCGGTCGAGGCGCTGCGGGCGGCGCTCGCCGGCGGCCTGGACGTCGACGCCGACCCGGCTCGCACGGTCGTGCCGGTGTCCGCCGGACAGCTCCTGCTGATGCCGTCGGCCGTCGCCGGACACGTCGGCGTCAAGCTCGCGTCGGTCGCGCCGGGCCACGTGCCGCGGATCCAGGGCGTGTACGTGCTGATGGACGCCGCGACGCTCACCCCCGTCGCGCTGCTGGACGGCCCCGCCCTGACGACACTTCGGACCGCCGCGGTGTCGGCGCTCGCCGTGGACCTCCTGGCACCGGCCGACGCGGCTCGGCTCGTCGTGTTCGGCACCGGCCCGCAGGCGGCCGGGCACGTGGCGGCCGTGCGCGCGGTCCGCCCGGTGTCGCACGTCGCCGTGGTCGGCAGGAACGGGATCGAGGCGTTCGTCGCCGAGCTGCGTTCCGCCGGGCTGTCGGCGACGGCGGCCGCACCGGACTCGGTGGCCGACGCGGACATCGTGTGCTGCGCGACGACGGCACGCACCCCGCTGTTCGACGGCGCCCTGGTCCGTCCACACGCGACTGTCGTGGCCGTCGGCTCGCACGAGCCGGACGCCCGCGAGCTGGACGACGTGCTCCTCGGCCGGTCGACCACGGTCGTGGAGTCGGCGCCGACCGCCCTGCGCGAAGCCGGCGACGTAGTCCAGGCGGTCCACTCCGGACGGCTGGCCGCGTCGGCGCTGGTGCCCCTCTCCGATCTGACCCGGGGCGTGGCGCCGGTCCCGCCGGACCGGCCGAGGGTCTTCAAGAGCACGGGCATGGCGTGGGAGGACCTGGTCGTCGCGGCCGCGGTCCACCAAGCCTGGCGCTGACCCCACCCCGACTGTTCACCGCGCCGACGCGCGACCGCACCACGGCGGACGTGAGCCGTTACCGCGGCGGCGGCACGCTCCGGTCGAGGTCGTTGACCGCCACCGTGCTGAAACGTATAAATATCTCTGCTGGTTGTTTACTTCACATCAATCAGCGTTAACTCTCCCGTCCCCTGCAGGAGGTCGTGCTGTGACCCGAGCTGTCAACCGCCGCCGGTTACTCGGTTACGGCGGCGCGAGCGCCGCCGCCGTGCTCCTGGGCACCGGCGCGTGGAACGCCGCGAGCGCGTTCGCGGCGCCCGCCAAGACCGGGAACCCCTTCACGCTGGGCATCGCGTCCGGCGACCCGACGCCGGACGGCGTCGTGCTCTGGACCCGGCTCGCGCCGGACGCCTTCGCCGCCGACGGCACGGGCGGCATGCCCGCCCGGCCGGTCCGCGTCGAGTACGAGGTCGCACTGGACACCCGGTTCCGGACCGTCGTGCGGCGCGGCAGCGTGGTCGCGACCCCGGAGCTCGGCCACTCCGTGCACCCCGAGATCAGCGGTCTTCCGCCCGACCGGGAGTTCTTCTACCGCTTCCGCGCCGGCTCGGACCTCTCGCCGGTCGGCCGCACGAGGACCATGCCCGCCGCCCACTCGAGCCCGCGCGAGCTGAACTTCGCGTTCGCGTCCTGCCAGGCGTGGCAGGACGGCTACTTCACCGCGTACGAGCACATGGCCGCCGAGGACCTGGACTTCGTCGTGCACCTCGGCGACTACCTGTACGAGTCGGGGGTCGGCACGAACAAGCGCGGCGTGACCGTGGACCCGAAGTTCCACACCGAGACGTTCGACCTGGCGCGCTACCGCCTGCAGTACTCGCTGTACAAGGCGGAGGCGCCGCTTATCGCCGCGCACGCGCGGTTCCCGTTCATCGTCACGTTCGACGACCACGAGGTGGAGGACAACTGGGCCGGCGACATCTCGAAGGTCGACACCGAGCCGGACCAGGACCCGGCCGTGTTCCGGCTGCGCCGCGCCGCCGCGTTCCAGGCCATGTACGAGAACCTGCCGCTGCGCCGGGCGCAGATGCCGGCCGGCGCGGACGTTCGGATGCACCGCAGGCTGAACTACGGCACGCTCGCCGACCTCACCATGATCGACACCCGGCAGTACCGGGACGACCAGCCGTGCGGCGACGGCAACGGCACCGACTGCGCCGACCGGCTCGACCCGAACCGCACGATTCTCGGTGCGCCGCAACGGAAGTGGCTGCTGGACGGGTTCCGCAGGTCGAACGCCCGCTGGCAGATCCTCGGCAACCAGGCGCCGATCGGGCAGACCGACCGGGACCCCGGCCCGGCGCTGGACGTCTGGTACGACCCGTGGGACGGCTACGTGGCCGACCGGGACCGCGTGCTGGCGGCCGCGCAGGACAGCGAGGTGCGCAACCTGGTGGTGATCACCGGGGACCGGCACCAGAACTACGCATGGGACCTGAAGCGGGACTTCGCCGACCCGGACTCGCCGACGGTCGCGTCGGAGTTCGTCGGCTCGTCGGTCACCAGCGGCGCGGACGGCGCGGACATGAACGACGACGGCGTGAAGTTCATGGCCGCGAACCCGCACATGAAGTTCTTCAACGCGCAGCGCGGGTACGTGCGGGTGAACGTGAACCGGGAGCGCTGGCAGAGCGACTTCCGGGTCCTGCCGTACGTGACCCGCCCTGGCGCGTCGATCTCGACGCGCGCGAGCTATGTCGTCGCGGACCGGCGGCCGGGCGTGCAGGAGGCCTGACGACACCGGCCCGGGTCAGGCCGTTTGCAGGCCCGGGTTTCCGTTCTCCGTCACGAAGCTGGTGCGGGTGGACACTGGGGCGCCGGGCCGTGTGACGTAGGGCAGGACGCGGAAGTCGGCGCGGCAGGTGTCCTCGTCGAGGGTGCAGCGCAGGTAGCCGCGCTGGTAGCTGGTGAACTTGATGTGCTCGTTGGCATCGAGGAGGTTCTGGCCGCCCTGGTCGAGATCCTCGCCGTCCATCTTGGTCGAGATGGAGGTGCCGACGAACTCGACGCCGATGGTGCGCGAGGACGGGTCGTCGAAGTCGAGCTTGAGGTCGGCGGCCATGTGCCGGTGCATGTCACCGGTCAGCACCACCGGGTTGCTGGCCCTGCTCAGCTCGGTGAACAGCCGGTCGCGCGCGGGTTTGTAGCCGTCCCAGAAGTCCATCACGAACGCGCGGCCGTCGCCGGGCACGGTGTCCACCTGAGTGACCGGGATCTGCTGCGGGATCACGTTCCACAGCGCCGTCGACGCGCCGAGTCCCTTGTGGAGCCACTGTTCCTGTTCCGGGCCAAGGACTTGCCGGTCCGGCAGCAGCCGGTCCGCGCAGTCGCTGGTGCGGTCGCCGCAGGCCTGGTCCGCGCGGTACTGGCGGGTGTCGAGGATGTGGAAGTCGACCAGCCGGCCGTACCCGAGCTTCCGGTACAGCTTCGCGGACGGGCCGTGTGGCTTGTTCGGCCACCGCAGCGGCAGGTGCTCGTAGTACGCCTGGAACGCGGCCGCCTTGCGCTGCCGGAACACGGCCGGGTCGGTGTCCGGCTCACCGTCGGCCTTGGAGGTGTCGCCGACCCAGTTGTCGTCGATCTCGTGGTCGTCCCACACCAGCGCGAACGGGTGCGCCTGGTGCGCGGCGATAAGGTCCTGGTCGTAGTGGTGCAGCGCGTGCCGCAGCCGGTACTGGGTGAGGTCGAACGGTTTCGCGCCGATCTCCGCCGGCACCGGGGTCTTGCGCACTCCCCCGTTGGCGTCGATCTGGTTCTCGTAGATGTAGTCGCCGAGGTGGAAGATCACCGCGATGTCCTCTTCGGACAGATGGCGGTAGGCGGTGTAGAAGCCCTCGAACCAGGCCTGGCAGGACGCGACGCCGAAGCTCAGCTCCCGGACCCGGGCCCACGGCGCGGGCGCGGTCCTGGTGCGCCCGACCGGGCTGATGGCCCCGCCGGCACGGAACCGGTAGTAGTACTGGCGATCCGGGGCGAGGCCGCCGACCTCGACGTGCACCGAGTGCGCCAGCTCCGGCACGGCGCTCGTCCGTCCTCTTCGGACCACGTGGCGGAACCGCTCGTCGGTCGCGACCTCCCAGTCGACCGTGACTTTCCGCTGCGGCATGCCGCCGAGACCGTCGAGCGCCAGCGGGGCCGGCGCCAGCCTGGTCCACAGCACCACGCTGTCCGGCCACGGGTCACCCGACGCGACACCGAGCGCGAACGGGTCGTCGGCGAACTTCGGGTCCGACCACGCCGAGGAGGCCGAGACCCCGGCCGCCGCTGCCGCGAGCCCCGCCGCGCCACCCGCGAGTAACAGCTCACGCCGCCCGATCACCATGCGAGATCACCCTTTCAAGCCGCTGGAGAAGCCCTTGATCACGTACTTCTGGAGCACGAGGAAGATCGCGAGGATCGGCAGCGCGGCCAGCACCAGGCCGGCGAACACGAGGCCGTAGTCGGACACGTACTGGCCGACGAACGAGAAGATCCGCACCGGGATCGTCTCCTGCGCCGAGCCGCCGAGGTACAGCAACGGGGTGAAGAAGTCGTTCCAGATGAACACCGCGTTGAGGATCAGCACGGTGCCGGTCACCGGACGCAGCAACGGGAACACGACCTGGCCGAACGCGCGCAGGTGCCCGGCGCCGTCGATCAGCGCGGCGTCGGCGTAGTCGGACGGCAGCGCCCGGATGAACCCGGTGTAGAGGAAGATCGTGAACGGCAGCTGGATGCCGGAGTAGAAGACGATCATCCCCTGGTAGGTGCCGAGCAGTCCGGCGTCGTCGACCATGGTGAACAGCGGGATCATGCCGAGCTGGAACGGCAGCACGATGCCGAGCAGGAACAGCACGTACATGCCGTAGCCGAGCCGGGTCTGGCATCTGGCGATGAAGTACGCGGCGAACGAGCCGATCCCGATCAGCACGACCACGCTCACCGCGGTGATCAGCGTGCTGTTCAGCAGCGCGGAGCCGAACGACGCGCGCTGCCAGGCGTCGGCGAAGTTGCCGAACGTCGGCGCGGTCGGCGGCGCGAGCGGGGACGCGGCGATCTGCTGCGGGTCCTTGAGGGACAGCGTGATCAGCGCGTACACAGGGAACAGGAAAGCGACCGCGACGACGACCATCAACATCTCGAGCGCGAACGTACGGAAGCCATAACGCAAATTCACAGTGTCACCTCCCGCCCGCGCAGGAAGTGGATCTGCACCAGCGACACCGCCGCCACGAACAACGCCAGCACCAGCGCGATCGCCGTGGAGTAGCCGAAGTTGCCGAACACGAACGCCTGCTTGTACAACACGGTCGACAGCGTCTCGCTCGCGTAGCCGGGGCCGCCGTTGGTCGCGGCGTACACCTGGTCGAACAGCTTGAGCCCGCCGATGGTCGACAGCATCACGTTGACCGTCACCGCCGGCGCGAGCAGCGGCCACGTGACGTGCCGAAACCGTTGCCACGGACCGGCGCCGTCGATCATCGCGGCCTCGTGCAGGTTGTCCGGCACCGACTCCAGCCCGGCCAGGAAGATCACCATCGAGTAGCCGGCGAACTGCCAGATCACCATCATGGCGACCGACCACAGCGCGAGGTCGGGGTTGCCGAGCCAGTCCTGCCGCCAGCTGCCGAGCCCCAGCGCGCCGAGGATCCCGTTCAGCCCGGCGTCGGGATCCGGGTTGTACACGTACTTCCACAAGAACGCGACCATCACCGGGCTGACCACCGCCGGCGCGAAGAAGATCACCCGCAGCAGCGCCCGCGACCGGATCCTGGCGTGCACGCCGAGCGCGAGCAGCAGCCCGATCCCGTTCTGCACCACCACGATCGCGACGGTCAGCAGGAACGTGTTGAGCAGCGAGCCGCGGGCGGCGTCGTCACTCCACAGCTTCCCGAAGTTGTCGAACCCGACGAACGACTTCTCGCCGATGCCGCTCCAGTCGGTGAACGCGTAGACCACGCCCGCGCCGCTCGGGTAGAGCACGACAACCGCGTACACGAGCAGCGCCGGGGCCGCGAACCACCACGGCGGCAGGAGGAACCGGGCGCTGCGGCCCCGAGCTTTCGTTGGCACAGATCAGTTCTTCCGGTAGGTCTGGTCCAGCTTCGCGAGCGCGTCCGCCACCGTCGTCTGGCCGCCGAGCAGCTCCTGCACGACCGCGAAGTGGGCAGGCTGCACCTCGGCGTTGGGCCATGCCTGGTCCATGAACGGCACGGCCTTGTCGGCCTCCAGGAACGGGAGGAACGGGTCCAGCACCGGGTCGATCGTGGAACTGGAGTCGCGAACCAGCGGCACGCACGCGACCGCCTCCGCCCACGCGTTGATGTTCTTCTGCTCGCCGAGGAACTCGACGAACGCCTTCGCCGCGTCGAGGTTCTTGCCGCGCGCGCTGACGCCGAGCCCGACGACGATGCCGGCGGGGATCCACACGCCGTCTGCGGTGTCCGCGCCCGGCACCGGGAACATCGACAGGTCATCCGCGTTCGTCGCCGCCTTGCGGAAGTCCGGCAGCACGGCGGAGACCTGGATCGCCATTGCGGCCTCGCCGGTCGCGACCATCGACGTCTGCTGCTCGAACGTGGTGCCGTTCGGGTTGTCGTTGAAGTAGCCCCGCTTCTGCAGGTCCAGGTACATGTCGAACGCGTCGGCCCAGCCGGAGTCGGCGAAGCTCGTCTTCCCGTCGGCCAGCTGCTTGTCGAAGTCCGGCGTCCTCGCGTACACAGTGGACGGCACGAGCGCGTAGGTGATCAGCTGCGTGACCCACGGCGTCTGCGCGCCAAGCGCGATCGGGATCTTGCCGGCCGCCTTGATCTTGTCGCACACGGCCAGGAACTCGGCCCAGGTCGTCGGCGGCTCGACACCGGCCTCGGAGAAGACCTTCTTGTTGTAGATCGCACCGATGACACTCGCGCCCGCCGAGTACAGGTAGGTCTTGCCGTCGATCTGGAACGCGGGCTTGAAGTTGTCGGGGATCTTCTTGGTCCACGCCTGGTCCGACAGGTCGGCGAGCAGGCCGGCCGCGGCGATCTGCGCCATGCTCATCGCGCTGCCGTTGCCCGGGTACACGACGTGGAGGTCGGGCGCGTTGCCGGCGCCGAGCTGGGTGCGCACCGAGGTCTGCACCTGGTCGGTCGGCGCGTACGACGTGGTGAACTTCGTCTTGGTGTAGGCCTTGGTCAGCTCGTCGAGCGGCTTCTGCTGGTCCGCGACGCCGACCAGACGCAGCGAGTCGCCGTCCCCGGAGCCGCCGCACGCGGCGAGTGCCGCGGTCGCGGCCACCCCGCCGGTGAGCACGAGGAAGCCGCGCCGGCTCACGTTGCCGATTGTCATGGTGTCTCCTCAGCTAGCGGCTCGGCCGCGGTGAAATGGAAGTCCCCCGAGGTGAGCCGGCACACGAGCGTGCCGGCCTCGGCGCCGACGATCCGAACGCCGGCGGCCTCGCGCGCCGGCATGCCGCGTTCCCGCACGCCGCCGGGGTCGGCGGTGGGCATGTGCACGGTGGCGGTCGCGCCCGGCGGCACGGTGACGTCCAGCCGCAGCACGCCGTCGACGCGGGTCCAGGCGACGCGGACGGTGCCGCGCACGGACTCGTACGACGCGCGGGCCCACGCCAGAGTGCCGGGCCGGGGGCGGACCAGCAGGTCGCGGTAGCCGACCGAGTCCGGCGCCTGGTCGAGCCCGGCGACGCCCCGGTACAGCCACTCGCCGATCGAGCCGAGCGCGTAATGGTTGAACGAGTTCATCGCCGGCACCTGGAAACCACGCTCGTCGGTGTAGCCGTCCCAGCGCTCCCAGACCGTGGTCGCGTTGTGCCGCAACGGGTACAGCCACGACGGCGGCTCGGTCCCGCGCAGGAGCACGTGCGCGAGGTCGGGGCGGCCGTGCGCGTCGAGCACCGGCGCGATCAGCGACACGCCGAGGAAGCCGGTGCTGATGCCGTCACCGGCCAGCGCCGCGAGCCGCTCGACCGCGGGCGGGACGAGGTCGGCCGGCAGCAGCTCGAACGCCAGCGCCAGCAGGTAAGCGGTCTGGGTATCGCCGGCAATACGCCCGTCAGGGGTCACGAACGACTCGACGAACGTCTTGCGGAGGTGGCCGGCGAGGGCCCCGTACCGTGCCGCGGTGTTGTTGTGCCCCAACACTTCGGCGGCGCGGGCGGTCAGGTCGGCGCTGCGGGCGAAGTAGGCGGTCGCGACGACCTCGCGCGGGGTCGGCGTCGGCGCTAGCCAGTCGGCGAAGTGCGGACCGACGCGGTGGCGCCACACGAGGTCCGGGTTGTGCCGGTGGACGAAGTCGACCCACGCGCACATCGCGTCGAGGTTGTCCTCGAGGAACCGCTCGTCGCCGTAGGCGCGGTACAGGTGCCACGGCACGAGCACCCCCGCGTCGCCCCAGCCGGGCGCGCCGTCGTCCGCGACACCCGCCAGTTTCGGCGCGACGTTGGGAAAGCAGCCGTCGTCGGACTGTGCGCCGCGGACCTCGCGCAGCCAGCCCGCGAAGAACGCGGCCACGTCCGCGTTGAGACAGGCGGTGGGTAGGAACACCTGGGCGTCGGCGAGCCAGCCGAGGCGCTCGTCGCGCTGCGGGCAGTCGGTCGGGACGCTGACGAAGTTGCCGCGCTGGCCCCAGCGGATGTTGCGGTGCAGGTGTTCGAGGTCGGCGTCCGAGCACGCGAACTCACCGGCCGGCGGTGTGTCGCTGTGCAGGACCACGCCCGTGACGTCCGCTTCGGACAGCTCGCCGAGTCCGGACACCTCGGCGTACCGGAAGCCGTGGTAGGTGAAGCGGGGCTCGAAGACCACATCCGGCTCGGCGCCGGCGACGAGCACGTCGGTGGCCGCCGCCGTGCGGAGGTTGTCGGTGTGGAGCGTGCCGTCGGCGTTCAGCGCCTCGCCGTGCCGGACGACGACGCGCGTGCCCGGCGGGAGGCCCCGGGCACGGAGGCGGACGCGGCCGGCGAAGTTCTGTCCGAAGTCGACAAGGTGCCGGTCGCCGTGCGTGGTGACCGTCCGGGCCAGCAGCTCCTCGGTGACGCGGACCGGCGGCGCTACCGCGGCCGTCAGTCGCGTGTGGTCGGTGTCCACCACCGTCGCCCGCGACCACGTGCCAGTTCCGCGGCGGAGGTCGTGGCACTCCCCCATCAGCAGGTCCGCGTACCGGATCGGGCCGCGGCTCGTGTGCCAGGTGTCGTCGGTGGCGATGATCTCGTGCGTACCGTCGCCGTGGTCGAGGTGCAACTCGGCGAGGAACTGCGGCGCGTCGCCGTAGTGGGCGCCGGAGCGGCGCGGGTCGAAGCCGACGTAGCCGCTCCACCAGCCGTCGGCGACGGTCGCCTCGACGACGTTCGCGCCGGCACGGACGAGTTCGGTGACGTCGTGGGTCTGGTAGTCGATCCGGTCCCGGTAGTCGGTCCAGCCCGGGGCCAGCTCGTGGTCGCCCGCGCGGACGCCGTTGAGGTGCGCGTCGTACAGGCCGCGGGCGGTGACGTACAGCCGGGCGCGGACCGGCGCGGCAGCCACGGTGAACTCGCGGCGGAGCCGAGTCGCCGGGCGCAGGCCGTGGTCGGGCAGCGCCAGCTCGCCGTCGTCCGGCGCGTCCACGACGTCCACATCGGACGGGTCGTGGGTCACCCAGGCCGCGGTCCAGTCGGCGTTGCCGGTCTCGAACCAGGAGTGCGCCCTGTTCGCGGCACCGTCCTCGGCGGTGACCGTGACCTGCCACTGGTAGCGGGTGCGTGGCTCGAGCGCGGCGCCCGCGTACCGGGCCGACACCGCGGCCGGGTCGGCGATCTCGCCGGAGTCCCACACCTGCCGGTCCGCCGAGGACACCCGGACCCGGTGGCGCGCCGGGGTGTCGCCGCGGCGGGTGGACCGGAGCCGCCACGACAGCAGCGGCGCGCGTTCGTCGATACCGAGCGGCTCGACCCGGTGCTCGCAGCGGAGGCCGTAGGGGGCCACCGTCGCGCTCGGCTGGTCGATCATGCCGCTCCGATCACATGTCCACGATGAGATGTGAAGTTAACACTCACGAGTGTGGCGTGGAGCGTAGAGAGCAGCATTGAAACGTGTCAAGAAGCGGTGGCGACCTCATAGGAAACCTTGTGCTCGTCCAGCTCGCGCAGCGCCTCGCTGCCCGCGCCGTCGTCAACGACCAGGCGCTCGAACGCCGAGAGCGGCGCGACGCGGTGCAGTGCGACGCGGCCGAGCTTGGTGTGGTCGACCAGCAGCACGTTGCGGGTCGCCGCGCGCAGCATGGCCCGCTTGACCGACACGATGTGCTGTTCCTGGTGGTAGGCGAACCCGCCGGAGACCGCCGAGGTCGACACGAAGCACAGGTCGATCTTGAGCGCCTCGATCGCGTCCACACAGGACACGCCGAGGAACGAGTCGTGCAGCGGGTCGTAGTCCCCGCCGAGCGCCATCAGCCGGATGTCCCGCTCGCTGGCCAGCAGGTTGATGGCCGCGCGGAAGTTGGTGATCACGGTCAGCGGGGTGATCCCGACCAGCCGTCGCGCCAGCGCGAGCGCGGTCGTGGAGTCGTCGAGCAGCACCGCCATGCCCGGCTCGATCAGCCCGACCGCCCGCTCGGCGATGGCGTCCTTGGCCCGCTGCATGGAGTTCATGCGGTAGGCGACGTTGCTCTCGAAGACGCCGGACGGCTGCGCGGTGACGCCGCCGCGGTACTTGCGCACGATGCCCTGGCGCTCGAGCTCGTCCAGGTCGCGGTGGATGGTCATGAGGCTCACCGTGAACCGCTCGGCCAGCTCGGCCGCGCTGATCGAGCCGGCCGACAGCACGTGGTCGGCGAGCGCCTGCCGGCGCCAGTCCGGTCCTCTGCGGGTGTCCTTCGTCATGACCCTCTTAACATTTCGTGGTCCAACATCACAAAGCCTGTAACAGCCGGTGCGCTCAGGTCAAGTCCCCGGTGCACAGCCGGACCGGCCCGAGCAACCCGGAGACCCGCTGGCCGGCGTAGACACCCGCGGTGGGCGAGGTGTCGTCGAGCAGCGGCCCGAGCGTGTTGAACACCGTGACCGTGAGGTGGTTGACCCCGTCCCGAACCAGCCCCGTGAGGTCGAACCGGTACGGCGACCAGATCCGCACCCCGGCCGCCCGCCCGTTCACCTCGACCTCGGCGGTGCCGCGGACGGCGCCGAGGTCGAGCACCACCTCAGCGGGTTCGTGCAGGTGCACCTCGCGGTGGTAGCTGACGCCACCGGAGTAGGAGCCGAGTCCGAACCGGTCCCACGGCCCGACGCTGATGGTCCCGTCACCGCAGTCGAACTCGGCCGGCCCGTCCCACAAGGCGCCGCCGGTGCGGCCGTCGGTCGGGTGCACTCTGATCAGCAGTTCGCGGCCCGGCGGCAGGTGCTCGCCCACCACCTCCGTCCCGTCCAGCCACACCGTGGTCTCGCCAACCAGAGGTAGGCGTGCCCGGCGCGCGCCCGGTGGCACGTCCAGCCGGAACCACTCCTCCTGCCGGGCGTGCCCCGAGTCCGGCACCACGTCCAGCACCCCCGTGGTCGGGGCGCCGTCCAGCCAGGTGGTGCGGGGTAGCGGGTGTGGGCGCGCGTTGAGCAGCGGCCAGCGCGGGTCGTAGGACTGGCGGCGGCGCAGGGCGGTCGGGACCGGCACGCCGTCGCGGGTCCACGTCCACGCGCAGTCCGGCCCGTCGAAGATCATCGACACGGGTGCCCCCATGTCCCGGAACACCACCTCGAGCCGGTTGTCGCCGGCCCGCAGCGTGATCTCGTGCGGCAGGATCCTCGGGTTGGGGCGCGTCGCGTACGGGTCGAACGCGCCCTGCACCGCGATCTCCGTGCCGTTGACCAGGAACGTCGCCGCGCCCTCCGTGCCGAGCTGCACAGTCAGTGGCCCGGCGCCGGCGCGGAGTGTGGCCGTGGCACGGACGGTCGTCCCGAGCCGGCTTCCGTCGGCGGGGGTCAGCCACTCCGGCCGGACGAACGCGGCACGATCATCAGTCAGGGCCCAGTAACCGCGCAGCGGACCCGTTTCCTCCGCCGCTACGCGGATCTCCAACGCGTTCGTGTCCGCACAGTCGACGTCATAAAGGCGCAGGTAGCCGCCGGGGTCGTCCGGCAGCCGGGTGCCGCGCCACCACACCTCGACAGGACCGTTCGCCGCGACCGCCAACGTGCGCCGCCCTGGCGGCGTCGGCAGCGTGGTGCGCAGCCGCACCGTCCGCGCGTCGTCGACGTGCCAGAACTCCTCCGGCACCCGCCCCTTCGGCCCCAGCGCCTGGATGTGGCACGGGTCCTTCTCAATGCCGCGGGACAGGGAGTACTCGACCGGCCGCCACTCCCCCTCGTCGACCCTGACCTGCGCGAACTCGCCGTGCGTCACCAGAACCTCGCGCCACTCGCCGTCGCCGACGCGGTGCGCGGGCCGCCACGCCGGCACCGGGCCGTCCACAGTGGCCTGCCACGGACCGGTCAGCTCCGCCGCCGCGCCCAACGCCGGCACCGCGGGCTGGTCCACGGCGGTGCCGGGCACATCCGTCCACACCAGAACCGCGGCCGGGGCCGAGTCGAACGTGACCGTGACCGCCGTGCCGCCGGCCGAGCCGCTGACCGCGCGGCACGGCGCCGGCGCCGCCGCGCCGGTCAGCGGGTCCCACTGCTCGGCGTCGGTGACCGTGCCGGCGAGCCACACGGTGGCCGTGGCGCGCTGCCGCGCCGGGTCGAAGTCGTAGCCCCTGGTGCGCAGCTCCTCGTTGTAGTGCCGCATGTCCAGGTCCTCGACGTCGTCGGACCAGGCCGCGCCGGGCAGGATCGGGTTCGCGGTCGCGGAGCCCGCGGTCACCAGCAGGACGTTCCGGTCGTCGACGCGCCGGCGCAGCACGGGAGTGTCGGACCGTACCGTCCGGTCGATGACCGGCAGCTCGGTCACACCCAGCGCCCGCAGGCGGGCCACGGCCGCATCGCCGTCCGGGGTGTCCGCGTGCTGGGGCAACGCGCCGAGGAGCACCACCTGCCCACCGGCCTCGGCGAACTCCACCAGCCTGCGTGCGGTCGCGGACTCCAGCACCGTGCACGCCGGCACGACCACGACCCGGTACCGCTCGCCACGCGTGTGCAGCGCGCCGCCGGCGACCGTGGCGGCGGCCACCGTGTGGTCGTCGAGGACGTCGAAGTCGAGGTGGTCCGCACGCAGGGCGCCCGACGCGGAGTTGAACCAGAGCATCCGGCCGACCACGTCGAGGTAGGTGCGGTGGGCCAGCGCGGCGTCGGGCGCCGTGCCGTCGACCATCGTGCCGGCGGCGACGGTCGTCGAGGGGAACAGCACGCCGACGTCGCACACGTGCTCGCCGCGGGTGAGCAGCCAGCACAGGCGGCTGACGGTGTCGGCGAAGTGCCGGTAGTGCGGCCAGTAAGGCTGTCGCCAGCAGGTGCTCGGGGGCGCCCACTCCCACCAGCCCTGCCCGGTCGAGTAGTAGACGGCGTGCGGGTTGTAGAGCGTGGCGCCGGACAGCAGCCACGGCTGGAGCCAGTCGAAGGTCTCCTCGAGCGTGCCGCCGGAGCCGGTGGAGTGGAACGCCTCGATCCACGTGCGCGGGCGGCCGTAGTGGTGGGCAAGGGAACTGTGCAGCTTGGCGTCGCCCCAGTGGTCGCTGCCGGGGGCGCTGTACCAGCGGTGTGTGCGGGGGTAGTCGGCGTACTGCCGGGTGCACCCGAGGGGCTCGCCCGCCCGCGACGGACTCTGCTGGTCGACGCCGACGGTCAGGCCGTGGCGTTCGTGCCACCGGTGCAGCGGCTCGAAGAACGCCTCCTCCGCGAGCGCGGCGCGCACCCGCTGGTAGTCGACCCTGATCCGGGCGGAGTCCGGCCCCCAGTCGTGCCACAGCGCGCCGATGACCGGTTCGAGCCGGTACCCGCACCGCTTGGCGAACTCGTCGGCAAACCGCGGCGACCACGTCGGCAGGGAGGGCAGCTCGTCCTGGAACGACCCGACGACGACATCGCCGAGGTAGTCGCCGAGGCGGCGCTCGAACTCGCCGTGCACCTGGTCGAGCAGCTCCGCGCACGCGGCGGGCGAGGTGTAGTCGAAGCCCCGGCGCAGGCTGTACGCCAGCAGCGCGGGACCGTCGTGGCTGACCCGTCCGTCGTGCACGGTGAGCGGCCGGTGCTCGTCGACCGCCCACGCGCCGACGGCCACACCACCCGCCGGCACCCGCAGCTCACCGGTGCCGGTGACGTACTCGAGCGAGGCGCCGGCGAAGTCGGGCCGCGCGGCGACGATCCGGCCCTGGAGGTTGGCGCCGGAGAAGCCGATCTGGTCGTAGAACCAGAGGCGGGCGCGCCGGGTGCGGGCGTGCGCGCACAGTCCGGCCCACAGATCCCACCAGTCGTCGCTGAGCAGGGCGGGCTCGTCGGCGAGCGCGCCGTAGCTGGGCCCGGAGGGCGCCAGGTTGATCACGACGACGTTGTGGACCCCCTGCTCGACGAGGCGGTCCAGCTGCTCCCGCAGCACCGGCAGCTCGACCCGCGCCCCGCTCCACCACCAGATGGGCACCGGCGAGAACTCCGCCTGCGGCGCCGAGAACCCACTGTGCAACCCCGCATGCCGCGACTGGTACCCCACCATGAGAACGCCTCCGCCCGATCACCGGCACGAACGCGCGTACCTTAACCACGACTCAGAACTGCAGGCTCCAGGCGTTGATCGTCCCGGTGTCCTGGCTCGCCGCGTCCCGCACGCGCAGCCGCCACGTCCCGTTGGCCACTTCGCTCGACGCGTTGACGGTGTACGTCGTCACCAGGTTGTCGGTGCTGCCGCCGGCACGGTTGTGCACGTTGTAGACGCTGCCGTCCGGCGCGAGGACGTCCACCACCAGGTCGCCGATGTAGGTGTGCCGGAGGTCGACGCCGACCAGGAGCCCCGCGGGGGCGTTGCCCGACACGCCGGACACCGCGATCGGACTCTCCACAGTGGACAGATCGGGCACCGCCACGTCGGCCGGGTTCTCGAAGCGCGGGCCGGCCGGCGGGGTGGTAGTGCCGGCGGACAACGTCCAGATGGCGTAGGCGATCGCGTCGGTGTTGCGGTCCAGCGCGGTCACGTTGATGTTGCTCGTCGTGTCGCAGGACGCGTGGTAGCACCGGTCGAACGCCTGCCCCGCGGTGCCGCCCCACTTCTGCGCCTGCGCGCTTGTCTTGGTCACCTCGGCGCCGGTGAACAGCCCGCCGGTGGGAATGCCCACGTTCGCGAACGCCGCGTGGTCGGACCGGCCGCCGACCGACGTCAGCTCCGTCGGCACGCCCATCGCCGCGAACGGCGCCTCCAGCACGTGCTGCAACTCGATCGACCCGGTCGGCTGGCCACTGCTCGAGTACACGAAGTAGCCCGGGTTCGGCGAGCCGATCATGTCGAAGTTGACGTACCCCTTGATCTTCGCGCGTTCGGCGCTCGGCAGGTTGTTCACGTAGTAGGTCGAGCCGACGAGCCCGCGCTCCTCCGCGCCCCACCAGCCGAATCTCAACCGTTTCGCCGGCGTCAGGTCCTGGCTCGCGACGGTCAGCGCCACCTCGAGCAGCCCGGCCGAGCCGGAGCCGTTGTCGTTGATGCCCGGCCCGGCGGTGACGCTGTCCAGGTGCCCGCCGGCCATGATCACGTTGTTGGCGTCGCCGCGCGGCCACTCGGCGATCAGGTTCCAGCCGGTGAGGCCGCCGGACGTGAACGCCTGCAGGCTGGTCGTGTAGCCGGCGGCGTCCAGCCGGCCCTGGAGGTAGTCGATCGACGCGCGGTAGCCGGTGCGGCCGTGCGCGCGGTTGCCGCCGTTGTTGTTCGCGATGGTCTGCAGCTGGTTGAGGTGCGCCTGCACGTTCGCGACGGGAATGTCCGGCGCGGCAAGCACTTCCGGTGGCGCCGCGGCTGCGGCCGGCGCGGTCAGTGCGACGAGTGCGCCCGCGGTCAACGCGGACAGCACGAGACGGATACGCATGGTTGCTGCCTCCAGCAGGGTTGGGAAGGACAACCATCCGAGCGTCCCGGACGACCACCGCGTCCGCGTACAGCCGTTCGAGTCCTGTTCTTCCCGTACTTCCCATTAGGACGCAAATGCCGACCGTCCCGCGCGAGTCGGGTCACATGTCGCGGACAGATACATAAGCACATGATATAAATCGCTTATGCATGTTGATGCCGCCGACGTGTCGGTCGCGCTCGAGGAGCTGCTCCGCCTGTTCCGGCGGATGAGCCCGGCCGGCGCGCTGTCGCTGACCGCGGCCGCCACGCTGTCCAGCCTCGACCGGCGCGGGCCAGCACGGCTCACCGAGCTCGCCGTCGAGCAGGGCGTGAGCCAGCCGGCCATGACGCAGCTCGTGACCCGGCTGCAGGACACCGGGCTCGCGCGGCGGGCGCCGGACCGCGACGACGGGCGCGTGGTCCGCGTGCACATCACCGAAGCCGGGCAGGCGGAGCTGACGCGCAGGCGGGACATCCGCACAGCGCGCCTCGAGGCGCTGCTGGTCCGGCTCACCGACGGCGAACAGGCCGCGCTCGCGGCCGCCCTCCCCGCCATCGACGCACTGACCCGGCTGGCCGCCGACGACCGGCAACCGGCCTGAGCACAAGGAGCACAAGCATGAGCGGCCCAGCGGCGGCCAGTCCCTTCAAGCAGCCGAAGGCCGTGTTCGCGGTGGCCTTCGCCTGTGTCGTGTCGTTCATGGGCATCGGCCTCGTCGACCCGATCCTGCCGGCCATCTCGCACGACCTGAACGCCACGCCGAGCCAGGTGACGCTGCTGTTCACCAGCTACCTGGTGATCACCGCGGTGGCCATGCTGATCACCGGCTGGGTCTCGAGCCGCATCGGCGCCAAGCGCACGCTGCTCGTCGGCCTCGCGCTGATCGTCGTGTTCGCGGCGCTCGCGGGCACGTCCGGCAGCATCGGCGGCATCGTCGGTTTCCGCGCCGGCTGGGGCGTCGGCAACGCGTTGTTCATCGCGACCTCGCTCGCGGTGATCGTGGCGTCGGCGACCAGCGGGTTCGTCGGCGCGATCATCCTGTACGAGACCGCGCTGGGTCTCGGCATCGCCGTCGGGCCGCTACTCGGCGGCGTGCTCGGCGACATCAGCTGGCGCGGCCCGTTCTTCGGCGTCGCCGTGCTGATGGCGATCGCCATGATCGCGACCTGGGTGCTCGTCGAACCGCTGCCACTACCGGCACGCAAGACCGGCATCCTGGAACCTTTGCGGGCGCTCAAGCACCGCGGGCTCGCGACCATGTCGCTGACCGCGCTCTGTTACAACTGGGCGTTCTTCACGGTGCTGGGCTACGCGCCGTTCCCGATGGGCCTCGGCGCGATCCAGCTCGGGCTCGTGTTCACCGGCTGGGGCATTCTGGTCGCCGCCTTCTCCGTGTTCGGCGCGCCGAGGCTGCAGGCGCGGCTCGGCATCGCCCGCACGCTGTACCTCAACCTCTTCCTGTTCGCACTCGTGGTCCTGGTCATCGCGATCTGGACGACCACCCCGACGGTGCTGGTCGTCGCCGTGATCGTGGCCGGCGTGTTCATCGGCATCAACAACACGGTGACCACCCAGGCGGTCATGACGATCGCGCCGGTCGAGCGGCCGGTCGCCGCCGCCGCGTACGGCTTCGTCCGGTTCATCGGCGGCGGCCTCGCGCCGTTCGCCGCCGGCAAGCTCGTCGAGGCCACCAACGTGCACGTGCCGTTCTTCATCGGCGCGGGCGCGCTCATCCTCGGCATCGCGATCCTGCGCACCGCGCACAAGGAACTGGCCGTCGCGGAACGGGTTCAGGCCGAGAGCGTCGCCCCGGCGGCCGTGCCGACCACCCTGGAGCTGGCGACCGCGCTCGGCGGCACCGGCAACGGCGTGATCATCGCGGCGGTGGACGACTCGCCCATCGCCGAGCGCGTCACCGACACCGCGGGCCGGCTCGCGGCCGTCCACGGCAGGGCGGTGCACGTGCTGCACGCCCGGGAGCACGCGGACACCAGCGAGTCCACGGCGAGCGGTGAGGCGCTGGAGGCGGCCGAGGCGCTGGTGCGCCGACACCTCGAGCGCCTGACGGCGGCGGGCGTGCCCGCGGTCGGTCACGTGCTGCTCAACGCCACCGACCACGGCGCGGTCGGCAGGCTGATCAGCGAACACGCGGACAACATCGCGGCACGCGCGGTCGTCATCGGCGCACCGACGCACGGCGGACTGCCCGCGCTCATGGACGCCAGCGCCAGCCGCGAGCTGTGGCGCACCGTCCACTGCGACGTGGTGATCATCAACCCGGCGACCGCGGCCGCCGAGACACCGGACGCGGTGGCGCAGGAGGTCGTCCACACCTGACGAACGCGGCTCAGAGGGCTACGGCGTCTTCTCATGCAAACGCATGAGAAGACGCCGTCCGTTCCCAGAACTCCGCGCACCCGCCAACCGGGAAAAACTCCTCCCCCGCCGAGTGAAACGCCCGCGCGTCCAAAACCGAAACGGTCAGATACGGGGGCATGTACAACCGTGCCCGGGCGTGGGAACCCCACGTGCGGGCGCGCGAACGAAAGGGTTTCCATGCGACGACGCCGATTAGTCTCGGCCGCGGCCGCTCTGCTCGTGGTTCCACTCCTGCAGGTGCTACCCGCTCCGGCGGCGGCCGGTGCGCCGACCGCCGCTCCCCCGCCCAACGACACCCGAGAGCTGACCCGCAAGGACTTCACGTTCGAGGGCAAGCCGGTGTCGGTGCCGAACAGCTACCAGCCGAGCGCGCAGCGTTCCGCTGCCGCTGCCGGCGTGACGCCGCCGGTCGGCACCGTCCGGTCGTGGCTCGGGCTCGACGACGCCCAGGGCACGCTCTACCGCAAGGACTACACGCTGCGCGGTGTCGGCGACAAGATCGAGGTCTGGGTCGCGAACGACACCGCCTTCCCGGCCGGCGACTGCCGCAGCCAGATCGCGAACTCGACGGTCGTCACCGACGCGCAGGTCAACGACCTGGTCACGCAGTTCGACACGAACATGTACCCGAAGGAGACGGCGACCTTCTCGACGCCGCCCGACCGGGACGGCAGCGGCGCCCAGATCTCCGGTGACTACACCGGCGAGGGCGACAACACGGTCGCGCTGATCGACAACGTCCGGGACGACAACTTCTACACGTTCCCGGCCGCGCCGACCTACATCGCGGGCTTCTTCTCCGCGCAGTTCAACGAGCTGCTCGACCGCAACGTGATGACCGTCGACGCGTTCGACTGGGCGCACCGCACGGGCGTCGACCCGGCCGACGAGCCGACCGCCGACCTGTGCACCAGCCGCCCTGGCCGCCCGCGCCTCTACGAGGGCACGTTCGCGCACGAGTGGCAGCACCTGCTGCACTACTACACGGATCCGTTCGAGGGTAACTGGATCAACGAGGGCCTCTCGGACTACGCGCAGACGCTCGTCGGGTACGTCGACACCCGCCTCACCGTGTTCGACAGGGGCGGCGACAGCCACATCTACTGCTACCAGGGCTTCGGCCCGGTGCAGACGCCGTACAACACGAACCCCCGGGACTGCGGTGGCGCGGAGAACTCGCTGAACCTGTGGGGTGAGGGCAACCCGAACGCGGTGCTCGCGGACTACGGCAACGCGTACTCGGTCATGCAGTTCCTGAGTGACCGGTACGGGCCCGAGTTCATGTCGCTGCTCCACCGCGACGGCGAGCACCAGGGGATCCCGAGCCTCGCCGCGGCGCTCGAGGCCGAGGGCGAGTCGGACATGTACAAGGTGCTGCACGACTACCAGTCGATGACGCTCCTGGACAAGATCGTCGGTGACTCCAACCGCGGCATCGTGCTCGGCGTGCCGAAGAGCAGGGTGACGTCGCCGAGCCTGCGCTCGACGGTCAACCTGGCCAACCCGCAGTCCTACGACGACCCGGGCGCCGCGCCGAACGGGGCGGACTTCGTGCCGCTGCAGAAGGCCGACGGCACCGCGCTGAAGGCCGGCGAGCTGCGCTCGCTGAACTTCCAGGGCGCCTCGACGCTGCCGGCGCTCCCGCTGGAGTGGACGGTCGTGTCGGACGACCCGGACAGCGCCGGCAACCCGGTGTTGTTCTCCGGCAACGGCAACAACATCAACGCCACCGCGGTCACCTCGGTCGCCGTACCGACCACGGACCCGACGCTGCGCTTCGACGCGAAGTACGGCGCCGAGCTCGGGTACGACTACGGCTACGTGGTGGTCTCCACCGACGGCGGCGCGACCTACACGCCGATCGCCGGCGACAAGACCATCGACGCGCCGCAGGGCCCCGGCCTGAACGGCACGACCGTCGGTTTCGACGCGCACACGTTCGACCTGGCCGCGTACGCGGGCCAGACCGTGCTGGTGGGCTTCCAGTACATCAGCGACGGTGGTGTGAACGAAGGTGGTCTGCTCATCGACAACATCACCGTCGGTGGCACCGCGGTCAGCGACGGCTCGTCGCTGGCGCCGTTCGACTCGCCGACGGAGATCCGGCCGTTCCCGGTGGACAACTGGAACCTGAAGCTGATCGCGTACGACGAGCGCAACCAGATCGCGCTGCGGCTCGACTTCGACGGCAAGAACTCGGTGCAGCCAGGCTTCTTCCAGCTGCTGGCCCTCACCCTGTTCCCGAAGGTCGTCGCGGTGGTGTCCTACGACGAGCCGACCGAGCTCGTGAACCAGTACGCGCCGTACACGTTGACGGTGAACGGTGTGCTGCAGCCGGGAGGTGGGGGCGCCTGACCGGTTGAGGCACTGCGCGGCCCCCGACGCCTCGTGTGTCGGGGGCTGCGCTGTGCCTACCGCGCGAATCCGCCCCGGCCGTCGTTTGGCAGACTCGGGGTCATGCGGTCACTTCGGTTCGAACGGGCCGGCACCACACTCACCGCGCTGGTGCGGGACGGCACCGGGGCGCCGGTGGTGCTCCTGCCGGGAGTGATGGCCGACGCCGAGTCCTGGCGCCCGGTCGTCGACCACCTGCACCTGCCGAACCCGGTGGTGGTGCTCAACCGGCGCGGGCGGGCGGGCAGCGGTCCGCTGGGGCCGGGCTACTCGGTGCGCACGGAGATCGACGACCTGCACGAGGTGCTCGACACCCTCGGCGCGGACGCGTCGCTGTTCGGCTGGAGCTACGGCGCGCTGATCGCGCTGGAGGCGGCGGTGGAGCGGACCGACCTGCGGTCGCTGGCGCTGTACGAGCCGGTGGCGCACCCGTTCGGCGCCGAGTGGGTGGCGTCGCTGCGGGAGGCGGTCGGCCGCGGCGACCTGGACCGCGCGGTCGAGATCGTGAACCGGGACGTGTCCGGCTTCGCCGCGGAGCAGGTCGCGAACCTGCGCAGGAGCCCGTTGTGGCAGACGCTGCTGCCGCTCGCGGCGCCGGTCGCCGAGGAGCTCGCCGCGATCAACGCGCACAGTCCCGTGCTCGGCCGGTACCCGTCGCTCGACGTGCCGGTGACGCTGATGGTCGGCGAGCTGTCCGAGGGCCGCCTGCCCTACGGCAAGCCGTACGCGATGTTCGCGGGCGCGCTGCCGCAGGCGAAGATGTCGCGGCTGACCGGTCAGGGACACCTCGCGCACATGACCGCCCCAGACCTGCTGGCCAAGCACATCACGGACGCCGTGCGCTGACGTCCGCTCGCGCGGGGATCGGCAAGTGCCATGAAGGACCTCTTCATGTCGTTGAGTGACATGAAGGGGTCCTTCAGGGCATCGCCGACATCGGCGTTAGCCCGCCGATTCGCGTCGCGCGCTGACCTTCCGGTAGCTCCACCAGAGCAGCGCGAACAGCACGATCCCGGACAGGATCAGGCTCGACCCCGTGCTCCACCCCGGCCACGGCAGCCAGGAGAACACCCGCAGCCCCCAGACGACGCCGGCCGCGATGAGCCCGAGCCCGGCGAGCACCGAACCCGTGATGCGCAGCGGCGAGGACACGCTGTCCTCCGCGGCCTTCATCGCGCGCTCCTGCACCGGATCGACGTAGCGCTCGAGCTTCGGGAACTCCGACGCGAGTATCAGCAGACCGGCCAGCACCAGCAACAACCCGGGTCCGGGCAGCACCAGCAACGCGATGCCGATCAGGAGTACCACTCCGCCGAGGACCGCGATCGTCACGCGTTTGACGTGCCTGCCAGCTGCCATAGTGCTGACATCGTCTCCTGTCCGAGCGGATTCCGCTGGTCCAGGAACTGAGCGAACAGGAGTCCCACGCGGGGGCCTACTCAGCGGAGACGGCCTCGCCGGCGAATCGCGACAGCCACGACGACGGGAGCCCGCTCGCCGACTGAGGAAGGTTCAGCACCGGCCCATGAGGATCCTTGGAGTCCCGCAACACGATCCTGGTCGGAAGGTGCGCCAGCTCCACGCAGGCGGCGTCGCTGTCGCTGAAGCTGCTCTTCCGCCAACTGAACATGTCTCACTCCAGGTCTACGGCAATGGACCTCGCCAACGCTACAGAATCCTGGTGGTTCAGGGCGACCCGCATGAGCGCCACGGACATGTTCTTGTAGTTCTCGATGTCCTCGGGCTCCTCGAGGAACAGGCTCGAGGTGCCACAACTCAGGAACACCACCGCCGGCCGGTCCGCGAATCGCAACCGGACGAACGAACCCTCGAGGCCAGGGTGTGCGCCGGCAGAGGTCGGCACCACCCGGAACGTGAGATTCGGTCGGGCGGCTGCCTCCACCACATGATGGAGCTGATCACGCATGACCGCGACACCGCCGATCTGGCTGCGCAGCGCGGCCTCGCACACGATGGCGATCAACGGTGTGCTGTTCCTTCGGATCGCGCTCTGCCGCTGGAGGCGGACCACCACTCGCCGGTCGATCTCCTCCGGGTCGTCGATCATGCCGCCGCGCATGACCGCCTGCATGTAGGGCACCGTCTGCAGATAGCCAGGAATCAGCATCGTCTCGAAGTCGAACAGTGCGGTCGCCCGCGACTCCAGCAGGCGCAGCGTCGCCACGCGCGACCGGAACGACTGCTTGTGGGTCTGCCACAGGCCAAGCTCAGCCGACTGCCGCGCAAGCTCCAGGAGATCACGCCGTTCCTGACCGAAGACCCGGTAGACAGTGCACAGCGAGGCCACATCCTCCAGCTGCTGTGTTCGCTTGCCGGTCTCCAGCTTGGAGAGGTGGCCCTGGCTCATGCCCACCTGCTCGGCGACTTCGATCAGAGTGAGGCCGGAGGCATCCCGAAGGCGACGCAACTCGGCGCCCAGCATCTCGACCCGGACAGTGGACTCCGGTCGCCGCATCATCATGGTCATGCCCGATCCCCTCAGCTGCACTCAAGTGGCCTCATCATTGCCTGTTGAGCAACGAAAGCCAGCCATTCGGGGGGCGCTTCGGACAAGTCCACTCAAAGGGTGGCGACCTTGCCATGTAGGCAAGTGCGAGGCAGGTTGGGTACGGGGTGCTCGGCGGAAGGGCAGCGACGTGCGATTAACAGTGTTGTTGACAGCGTTGACAGTGGCGGCGACGACCGCGGCGGCGCCCGCGGGGGGCGGGGCCGCGCCCGGTGGACCTGGCGAACCCGCGGTCCTCCAACCCGCGGACAAGCAGGCGTTCGGCACCGCGCGCGGCGGCGCGGAGAGCCCGGTGTGGTTCACCCTCGGCGGCGGGAAGATGACCGAGGTCTTCTACCCCGACCTCAGCACGCCCGCGGTGCGCGAGCTGCAGCTCGTGGTGACCGACGGGAAGACGTTCACCGAGCGCGCGCAGGACGTGCGGGTGCGCACCGAACCGGTGGGGGACCTGACGTTCCGGCAGATCGCGAAGGGCACCGGCTGGACGGCGGTGACCACCTACGTCACCGATCCGCGCCGCGCGAGCGTGCTCGTCGACGTGTCGCTGACGGCGAAGCGGCCGCTGCGCGCCTACGTGCTGCACGACCCGGCGCTGTCCCGCGAGGGCAACGACGACACGGGCGCCACCGGCGGCGGCGCGCTCGTCGCGTCCGACGCGGCGGCGGCGAGCGCGCTGGTCGCGGGCCGGGGGTTCGCCGCCACGTCCACCGGCTACCTCGGCACGAGCGACGGCTGGACCGACCTGGCGACCGACCACCGGATGGACTGGCGCTACGGCGAAGCGGGGCCCGGCAACGTCGTGCAGACCGGCGAGCTGCGTCTCGACGGGGTGCGGCAGCGGCACGACACGCTCGTGCTCGGCTTCGGCGCGAACCGCGACGAGGCGGCGCGTGCCGCGCACGACTCGCTGCGCACCGGCTTCCGCACCGCGGCGGCCCGGTACGCGAAGGGCTGGAAGGACTACGTCGGCGGGCTGCGCGAGCCGCCGAGGTCCGTGGCGACGCGGCACGAGCGCGCGGTGTACGACAGTTCGCTGATGGTGCTCGCGGCGTCGGAGGACAAGCGCAACCCCGGCGCGTACATCGCGGCGCCCGGCTTCCCGTGGGCGTTCGGCTTCGACCGGGAGATCGCCCCGGAGTTCGGTTCCTACGCGCTCGTATGGCCGAGGGACCTCTACCAGATCGCGACCGGGCTGCTTGCCGCCGGCGACGCTGCCGGCGCGAACCGGGCACTGGACTACATGCTGACCGTGCAGCAGCAGCCCGACGGGCACCTCGCGCAGAACACGCGGGTCACCGGGGAGCCGTACTGGACGAGCGTGCAGCTCGACGAGACCGCGGCGCCGATGCTGCTGGCGTGGCTGCTCGACCGCACCGACGAGTCCACACTGGACGGTCTGCGGCGCGCGGCCGAGTTCATGGTGAACTACCCGAACGCCCCGTTCACCGAGCAGGAGCGGTGGGAGAACCAGAGCGGCTACTCCCCCGCGACGATCGCGTCCGAGGTCGCCGGCCTCGTGTGCCTCGCCGACCTGCTCACGAAAGCCGGCGACACCGAAGGCGCGCAACGGTACCTGACGATCGCGGACGACTGGGCGTCCAAAGTGGAGGGTTGGACCGCGACGAGCACCGGGCCGCTGTCGCCGGACCCGTACTACCTGCGGCTGACCAAGGACGGCCAACCGGACCAGGGCACGACCTACAACCTCGGCGACAACAACGTCGGCGAGGTCGACCAGCGCGGAGTCGTCGACCCGAGCTTCCTCGAACTGGTGCGCCTGGGTCTGCGGCCGGCCGACGACCCGACGATCGTCAACACGATCGCCGTGGTGGACGCCGAGCTGGGCGACCGGACGCCGGCCGGGCAGCTGTGGCACCGCTTCACGAGCGACGGCTACGGCGAGCAGGCCGACGGCGGCCCGTGGAACGTCATCTGGCCGACGCCGACCAGGACCTACGGGCGGCTGTGGCCGATCTTCGCCGGCGAGCGCGGCGAGTACGAGCTGCTGGCCGGCGATCCGGCGTCGGCGCGGAACCGCCTGCGCACGATCGCCGCGACGGCCAACAGCGGGCTGATGCTGCCGGAACAGGTGTGGGACACCAGCGCGCCCGACGGCGTGCGGCCAGGCACGGGCACCACGTCCGCGACGCCGCTCGCCTGGACACACGCGCAGTACGTGCGGCTGGCGTGGTCGCTCGAGGAGGGCAGGCCCGTCGAGCAGCCGACGGTGGTCGCCTGCCGCTACACCGACACCTGCTGAGGGGCTCGGTGCGCCCGGGAACGTCCGGGCGCACCGGCTTCAGTAGCGGGTCGGACTGGTGCTCAGTGCCGGCCACACCGGCAGCTCGACGCCGTCGATCCGGGCCCCACCGAAGCCGAGTATCGGACCGGGCCCAGCGTTGACGGCAGCGGGAAAGCCGAGCGACGGCGCCGAAACCTCGTCGAGAGCGGCGAGCTGCTCCGGCGCGAGGGTGACCGCCAGCGAGGCCAGGTTGGCGCGGAGCTGCTCGACGGTCCGCGCGCCGATGAGCGTCGAGGCGACCCCGGGCCGGCCGGCATCGAACGCGAGATCCTGTGGCGGCTGGTCACCGGCCCGCAGGGGGCGACCGTGCGGCAGATCGGTCTGGCCGACAGCCGGCTCGCGCAGCTGACCCGCGCGATCCACTGGATCCGAGGGCACTACGACCGGACGCTGCGCGTCGAGGAGCTGGCGGCCATGGCGACGATGAGCGTCACGTCGTTCCACCGCCACTTCCGCGCGGTGACCTCGATGACGCCGATCCAGTTCCAGAAACAGATTCGCCTGCACGAGGCACGCGCCCGGTTGCTGGTCGAGCCGGGCGACGTCACCGGCGTCGGCTTCGCGGTCGGCTACGACAGCCCGTCGCAGTTCAGCCGCGAGTACCGGCGCATGTTCGGCGTGCCGCCGAGCCGCGCCCACTGAGCGGGCGGTCGGCCGCCCGTGACCAGAACGACCTTCGATGCCAGGGTGGACCCATCAGCTCATCCTGGACGACAAGGAGCGACGATGGCCATCGGGGACCTGATCGGCAAGTTCGTCTCGGCGCGGACCGTCTACACCGAACCCGTCGAGAAGGACGGTGTCACCGTCGTCCCCGGCGCGCTGGTCATCGGCGGCGGCGGGTTCGGCACCGGGCACCGCAAGGACGGCGACACCGGCGAGGGCGGCGGGTTCGGGGTCGTCGCCGTGCCGGTCGGCGCGTACGTCATCAAGGACGGCGATGTCCGCTGGCGCCCGGCGATCGACGTCAGCACCATCATCGCCGCGGCGGTCGGCACGGCACTGGTCATCTTCATCCGCCGCCGCTGACCGGTCGATAGTGTTACGGAAGAAGCGCGCTGGGCTGAGGGGAAGCGGAATGCCGAACACGAGTCATGACGGAAATCTCGAGACCGAGCACGAGTCGCCATCCGGCGACCCCGTCCCGGGAGACGGGCCCGAATTTCCGGAAGGCCCCGATTCAACGGGTCTGGATGGTTCCCCGCAGTACCACTCGCCCGACGACGACCCCAAACCGGCGCCGCCGCCGCCGGACGAGGCGCCGCGACCGTCGACACGGCAGCTCGAGGTCGAGGCGCAACGGCGGCTCAACGCGTACCTGCGGGCCAGACAACGCGCGATGGAGAGCGGTGACACCGGGCCCGACGCACCGGCGCCGCCCGCCCCGTCGACACCCATGCGACGACCGGTCGCGGTGACGGTCTACGTCTCCGAAGAGGAGCGGTATCCGGAGATCCGGCAGGCACTTGGGGCGATGCTCGACGAGAACGGCTTCGAGATCGTCGACAGTCTCCCGCCCGTGCGGGGCTCGATCTTCCAGACCCTCATCGCCCGCACGAAGGACGTGCTCACTTCGTCGGGTCTCGTCACCCGGGCCCGCAAGGTGGAGCGCGGCGTCGAGCTCCACCTACTCCACAAACAGCAAGCGGAGATCGACGCCATGCAGGGCGACGCGGTGGCGAAGCTCCTCACAGCGTTGGCGAGCACCCAGAACGCTCTGATCCAGATCGGGTCCGTGCTCGTCGTCAAGGTCGTCGGGGTGCCGGTGGTCCGCAACCTCACCCAGCAGGAGCTGATCCACCTCGAACGAAACCCGACGCTGCTCCGGCAACCCGAGGAGATTCTCGAGGCGCTGCAACGCGTCGTCGCCCCGCCGACCGCTGCGCTCGTCGAGCAGGAGTCCTAGGACCCCCGATTCGGGGCCGACCGCCCTGAAGGACCCCTTCAGGGCGTTGAGCGACATGAAGGGGGTCTTTCAGGGCATCAGGTCTTCCTCGACGCGACCCGCCGTGTACGCGCCGAATCAATCAGCTAGTCCGCCAACAGGTCGAACAGTCGCGACAGCACCAGTCCGTCGCTCACGCGCAGCCCGTCGTGTTGGTGCTCGTCGGTGTGCCACACCTTCAGGTTCCCGATCATGGCCGCGGTGCGCAGCGACAGGTCCCGGTTCACGTACATGTCCGTGTCGTACACCGCCGCCGCCAACGGAACGCGGTTCGCGCGCAGCCGGTCGACGTCGTACAGCGGGGACCACTTCGGCCGCCGCGACAACTCGTCGGCGACGGCACGCAGCGGGCGCATCAGCGGGTCGTCGTCGTACATCCACGGGAAGATCATCTCGCCGGTGAACAGGACCGGCGCCCCGGCCGCGAGCGCGGCGCGGGCGTCGAACGCCGGGTGCTCGGCGCGCACCTCCTGCGCCGCCCAGCCGGTCGGCCCCGTGCCGTCCAGGTAGGACGGCTCGTGCAGCAGGTAGTAGATCGGGTTCGCCGGCGACGCCCAGGACAGTCCACTTTGGACCTCCAGCAGGAACGCGTCGGACAGCGTGTCGCCGGTGAACGGGTTCTCCAGGAGGTAGTGCAGCCGCCTGCTCCCGTCCCGCCCGCCGAGCATGTTGCCGAGCGACTGGAACGCCTCGACGGTCAGCCGCCGCCCGCCGGGCAGAAACACCTCGTGCGAGACCAGGTGCGCCGCGATCCGCTGCGCGGCCACGACATCCGACGGGTACGTCGCGTAGTGCCCCGCGTTCTTCTCCGCCACCACGGGGAAGTGCGCGCGGTAGGCGTCGGCCGCGTCGACGCCGACGCCGGGCAGCCCGCCGGTCACGAACGCCTCCCGCAGCCCGGCGCCCGCGATCGACAGGTACGTCACCACGCAGAACCCGCCGAAGCTCTGCCCCAGCACGCTCCACGGCTCGTCCCCGATCAGCGACCGCCGGATCGCCTCCGCGTCCCGCACGATCGAGTCCGCGCGGAAATGGGTCAGCCACTCGGCGGCCGCGTCGCCGCGCGCGGCGACCGTGTGCCGGTTGACCTGCGTCGACCGGCCGGTCCCCCGCTGGTCGAGCAGCAGCACCCGGTAGCGGTCGAGCGCGCGCAGCAGCCAGCCCTCGTCACCGATCGGCCGCGGCGACGGGTGGCCGGGGCCACCGCCGAGGAACAGCAGCCACGGCAGCTCGGTGCGGAACTCGGAGGAGGCGCGGACCTCCCGCGCGTACACCGAGATCCGCTCGCCATCCGGCGCCGCGTGGTCCAGCGGCAGGTCGAACGTGTGGTCCACGAACCTCATGACGCCCCCTCTCCCGCTCCGCGGCGCCGGAACGCTCCGCAAGCTCCGCTCACCGAACACTCCCCCTCAGCGCTTCCGCGGCCGTCGCCGCGACCGCGTCGGCCACGGCGGCCAGCGCGGGTGAGTCGAGCTTCCACTGCTGCCAGAACAGTGGCACGTCCACCGGCCGGTCCGGGGCAAGATCGACCAGCCGATCCTCCCGCAGCCGGGGTGCCGCCTGCACGGCCGGCACCATGCCCCAGCCCAGCCCAGCGACGACCGCCTCGACGAACGCCTCCGACGCCGGCACGTAGTGGCGCAGCCCGCTCGCGCCGCGTCCGCCGCCGAGCCCTCGGACGAACCGGTCCTGCAGGTCGTCGCGGCGGTCGAACACCACCACCGGCGCCTCGGCGATGGACTGGGACTCGGTCAGCCACCGCGCCGCGAACGCGGGGCTCGCCACCGGCAGGAACCGCAGGTCGCCGAGCGGACGCACCGAACAGCCCTGGACCGGCGTCGCGGACGACGTCACCGCGGCCATCACCGTGCCCTCCCGCAGCAGCGCGGTCGTGTGGTCCTGGTCCTCCCGGTGCAGCTCGAAGCAGACCGGCGGGTCGGCGGGCACCCGCGAGAGCGCGGGCAGGAACCAGGTGGCGAGCGAGTCGGCGTTCACCGCGATCGACAGCCGGACCGGTTCGTCGGCGCCGCGCATGCCCAGCTCGGCCCGCGCGTCGTGCTCCAGCTGCGCCAGCCGGCGGGCGAACCGCACGACCACCTGCCCGGACTCGGTGAGCCGCACCGGTTTGGTGCGGGTCAGCAGCACTCGGCCGGTGCGCTGCTCCAGCGCCTTGACGCGCTGACTCACGGCGGACGGCGTCACGTGCAGCGCCGCGGCGGCCGCGTCGAACGTGCCCTCGTCGGCCACGGTGAGCAGCGTGCGCACCTGGTCGAGCGGCAGATCGGTCATCACGATCGCTAATGTTACGTAAGAATCTTTAGCTGTACTGTTGACACGCCCGCTTCTAACCTCGCGGACATGAGAGACGTCCTGCTCGCTGCCGCCGCGGGCTTCGGCACCGGCCTCGCGCTGATCGTGGCCATCGGCGCGCAGAACGCTTTCGTGCTGCGGCAGGGCATCCGCCGGCAGGCGGTGATGGCGGTGGTCGGGATCTGCGCGGTGTCCGACGCGGTGCTGATCGTGCTTGGTGTCGGCGGCGTCGGCGCGGTCGTGGCGGCCTACCCGGCGGCGCTGACGGTGGTCGGGCTCGTCGGCGGCGCCTTCCTGCTTGGCTACGGGTTTCTCGCCGCGCGCCGGGTGTTCCGGCCGGCGGCGCTGCACGTCGATGACAAGGTGACCGGCGCGGCGACCGGCTCGCTGCGGCGGGTGGTGCTCACGTGTCTCGCGCTGACGTGGCTCAACCCGCACGTGTACCTGGACACCGTGCTGCTGCTGGGTTCCGTGGCCGCGGGCCGGGGCGACCTGCGGTGGGCGTTCGCCGCGGGCGCGGTGTTCGGCAGCCTCTGCTGGTTCACCGCACTCGGCTTCGGCGCCCGCCTGCTGACCGGGCTCTTCGCGCGACCGGCGTCGTGGCGGGTGCTCGACGCGCTGGTCGCGGCGACCATGGTGACACTCGGCGCGATCCTCGTCGCGGGTGTGTGAGTCGGCGCTAGGCCGCCAGTTCTTCTGGTCTTGTGCGCACCAGCTCAGTCAGTGCCGCACGGAGTTCGGTGTGCCAGGTGGCGATCGTGGTCTCGTCGAACAGGTCCGTGGAGTACTCCCAGTACACGGTCGTCTCGTCCGCGTCCGCGACCACGCGCACGTACAGTTCGGTCCTCGCGAGACCGGGCACCGCGACCGCACGCACCTCCGACGAGACGCCGTCGAGCGCGAGCGCCGGCGGCGGCGTGGTGACGACGGTGAACAACACGGTCGGGTACAGCGTGTCGACCAGCTCTGGCGCGACGTGCCGCACCACCTCCGTGAGCGGCAGCTCCTGGTGGTCCAGCGCCGCGTACAGCCTGGCGGAGAACTCCCGCACCCGCGTGCTCGACACCCGCACCAGCACCGCGTCGCCGATGAGACCGACGACGCCATCGTCCTCCTGGCGGGTGCGGTTCGCGCTCGACGCGGCCAGCACGACCTCCTCGCGCCCGAGCCGGCCGGCCAGCCACCGCGCGAAACCGGTCGCCAGCACCGCGTACGGCGTCCCGCCGAGCGACGCCGCGGCCGCGGCGATCCCCCCGGCCAGCTCGGCCGGCAGCGTGGCCCGGTACAGGGCGCCGTCCCCCGACAGCGTCGCCGGCCTCGGGCGGTCGCTCGGGAGGCGGGGGAACAGGTCCACATCGGACAGTGCGGATCGCCAGTACCGCGCCAGCTCCGCACGGCGCGCCGGCGCCGGCTCGGACGGGACGTACTGTGCGGCGGCGGGCAGCGCGCGGCCCGCGTACAGCGCCGACAGCTCGTCCCACACCGTGCCGAGCGACACCCCGTCGCACACCGCGTGATGCAGCACCACTACGAACACCCACCGTCCCGGCCCGACCCGCCCGAGTCGGAACCGGAACAGCGGCGCCTCCGTCAACACGAACGGCTCCTCGGCGATCGCCGCGCACCAACCATCCACATCGGACACGTCGGACAGGTCCGCCACCGGCAGCGGCACCGGGAACGGCGCGAGCACCGCACAGTCCACATCGGACAGTCGGCTGCGCAGCGCGTCGTGCCGGTGCACGAGCGCCTCGACAGCCCGGCGCAGCGCCGCCGGGTCCAGGTCGCCGGTCAGGTCGATCCGGTGCGCCACGTTGTACACGGCCGGGTTCGCCCGCTCGTGGTGGCGCCGCCACAGCCTGCGCTGCACCGACGTCAGCGGCACGCGGTCGACCACCGCACGCGCGGCGAGCGCGCGGATCGTCGGGTCGCGGAAGAAGTCCGTCATCGAACAGGTCAGCCCGAGCGCCGCGACCCGGTTCAGCAGCCGCACGGCCGACAGGGAATGCCCGCCGAGCGCGAAGAACGACCGGTCCACCGGCACCGACTCGCGCCCGAGCTCCGCGCACCACAGGTCGTGCAGCGCTTGTTCGAGCGCGGTGGCGGGCGCCGCGCCACCCTCGTCCGTCCCGGGCGCCGGCAGCCGCGACCGGTCCAGCTTGCCGCTCGCGTTGACCGGCAGCCGCTCCAGCGCCACCCAACGCTGCGGCACCAGGTAGCTCGGCAGCACGGCACGCAGCCGCGCGGCGAGTGCCGTGACAGCACCGTCGAGCACCACGTACGCGACCAGCTCCGGCTCCCCGGCGTCGGTCCGGACGACGACCGCCGCGTCCCGCACCTCCGGCAGCTCGGCGACCGCCCGCTCCGCCTCCGCTGGCTCGACGCGGTAGCCGCGGATCTTGATCTGGTCGTCCCGCCTGCCGAGGAACTCGATCGTGCCGTCGGCGCGCCAGCGGCCGAGGTCGCCGGTGCGGTACCCGTCGGCGAACGGCGGCTGCCCGAGGTAGCCGAGGGCGGCCGCGACGCCGCCGAGGTGGAGCTCCCCCACCGCGCCGACGGGCACCGGCTCACCGCGCTCGTCGAGCAGCCGGACGGTGACGCCGTCGATGGGCGCGCCGATCGGCGGCGTGGCGCCGGCCGCCGGGTCGACGTGGTGCGAGGTGACGATGATGGAGCCCTCGGTGGGCCCGTACTGGTTGTACAGCAGGCAGTCCGGGTGCTCGGCGAGGAACCCGCGCAGGGCCGGGGTGAGCACGAGCGGCTCGCCGGCGGAGACGATCACCCGCAGCGCCGGCAGGTTCGGCCGTGTCTCCATCAGGTACTTCAGCGGCGTGTACGGCATGAAGATCCGCTCGACGCCGTGTGCTCGCGCCAGCTCGACGACCGCGGCCGGGTCGTAGCGGACGTCGTCGTCGACCAGCACGAGCGCGGCGCCGGCCGCGAGTGTGCTGACGATCTCCTGAACGCTCACGTCGAACGCGGGTGACGTCCACTGCAGTGTCCGAAGTGGAGCGTGCTGGCGGGTCTGCCATGCCGCGACGTTCGCCGGGCCGCGATGCGGCACGAGCACGCCCTTGGGCCGACCGGTGGACCCGGACGTGTAGATGCAGTAGGCGATGTCTTCCGGGTCGACCGGGACGTTCGGCCGTGTCGTCGCGGCGTTCCCACTGTCGGGCAACGGTTTCGCGCCGCTGTCGGCCAGCAGGAGGTCGACCCGGGCCGTCGGCAGCGACGGGTCGAGCGGCACGTACGCCGCGCCGCTCTTGAGCACGCCGAGCAGCGCGGCGACCAGCGCCGGCCCGCGCGGCAGCCGCACGGCGACGCGGTCGCCCCGGCCGATCCCGTTGGCCAGCAAGGCGTTCGCGACCTGGTTGGCACGCTCGTCCAGCTCCCGGTAGGTCAGCTCGCGATCGCCGGCGAGCACCGCCGTGGCGTCCGGCGTGCGGTCGACCTGCCGCTCGACCAGCTCGTGCAGGCACACCGTCTCGGCCGCCGGCGTCCCCTGCCACCGGGCGACATCCGCGCGGTCGGCGTCCGTCGCGGTGGTCAGCGCGGACAGCGGCGCGGCCGGGTCGGCGACCGCGCGGCGCAGGACGTGCTCGAGGTGGGTGAGGAGCCGCAGCACGGTGTCGGCGACGAACAGGTCGGCGTCGTACTCGACCGACACGCGCAGGCCGCCCGGGTGCTGCGTGAGGTACAGCGAGAGGTCGAACGGCGCGCGGTCCGCCGGCACGTCGAGCGCGGTGGCGGTGAGCAGCGGCGGGTCGAAGTCGACGGCCGTCTCGTTCTCGAACTCGACCATCACCTGGAACAGCGGGTTGCGGCCGGGGTCGCGGTCGGGGTTGATGGCGCCGACCAGCTCGTCGAACGGCACGCCGCGGTGCTCGAGGGCGTCGGCGGTGGTGTCGAGGATGCGGCCGGCGAGGGTGGTGAAGTCGGGGTCGCCGGTCAGGTCGACGCGCAGCGCGACGGTGTCGAGGAAGAGCCCGACCCGGTCGGCGGCGTCGGGCGGTCGGCTGGCGACGGCGGTGCCGAGCACGAGGTCGTCCTGGCCGGCGAAACGCCCCAGCACGGCGGCGACCGCGGCGAGGAGGGCCATGAAGACGGTGCCGTCGGTGGCGTCGCGGAGCCGGCCGACGAGGTCCGCGTCGAGGTCGTAGGTGAGAGCGGCGCCGCGTCCGGAGCGGGTGGCGGGCCGCGGGTGGTCGGTGGGCAGGCGGAGCGTCGGCGCGTCGGCGAGCTGGCGGCGCCAGTAGTCGAGCGCGGTGTCGTCGACCGGTTCCGGCCGGCTCGTCGCGGCCGGCAGCGGGGCCGGTTCGGTGCCCCGGTAGTAGGCGGCGAGGTCGCGGAGGAACACCGCGGTCGAGGCGGAGTCGAACACGATGTGGTGTGCCACGAGGACAAGCAGGTGTTCCTCCGGCGCGACGCGGACGAGGCGCGCGGCGAGCAGCGGGCCCTCGGCGAGGTCGAACAGGGGGATACTGGCGAGCGTGGCGCCGATCGGATTGTCCGATGTGGACTCCAATACCGGACAGTCCACAGTGGCCCGTTCGCGCACGACGCGTCGCGGCTCGCCGTCGTCGTCGGAGAACACGGTCCGCAGCGCGGGCTGGCGGTCGACGACCCGTTGCAGCGCCGCGGCGAGCCGGTCGGTGTCGAGCGGCCCGGTGAGGCGGATGGCCTTGGGCTCGTGGTAGATCGTCTGACCGGGGTAGAGCCGGTCGAGGAACCAGATGCGACGCTCGGCGGCGGTGAGGGCCTGGTGTTCCTGGCATCTGACGCGCAGTGTGTCCAATGTGGGCAGTGCGTCGAGCACTTTTTCCTTGGCGACGCCGAAGTCGACGAAGCAGGCGAGCTCGTCGGCGCCCGCGGCGAGGAGCTGTTCGACGACCGGCGCACTGCTATCGACGGTGCCGATGAGAGCGCGGTCGGCGCAGTAGCGGGCGTAGGCCTGGCCGAGCAGGAACTCGACGTCGTCGGGCGGCGTGTCGTCGAGGTCGATGTCGACGCCGAGGCTGGTGGTCACCTGGTCGAACAGCGAGAGCGACGAGCGCAGGTACGCGCAGAAGGGCGCGAACGCCTCCTGGCGCACGGCGTCCAGGTCGTCGCCGAGGTAGGTGTGGACGAGGACGACGACGCGCCCCGGCCCGTGCCCGCTCGCCGCGCGGGTCTCCCGGTACAGGGCGATGTTCCGCGCCAGTTGGTCGACGCTCTGCGCCATCAGGTTGGTGACGATGCCGAGCCCGTTCTCGGCGGCGCGCCGGTAGCTGTCCGGATTCCCGACGACGGCGACGTACAGCGGCGGCTCCGTCTGTACCGGCCGCGGGTGGAGCGTGACCTCGACGTCGTCGCCCGACCCGGACGTGGCCGTGATCGCGTCGCCCGCCCACAACCGCCGCACGGTGTCCAGCTGGGTGTACATGAGCTCGCGGTGGGCCCCGAAGTTCTGCGGCGCGAGGACGAAGTCGGTCGCGTGCCACCCGCTCGCCACGCAGAGCCCCACGCGGCCGTTCGAGAGGTTGTCCACAACGGACCACTCCTCGGCGACCCGCACCGGGTGGTGCAGCGGCAGCACGACGGACCCCGCGTTGAGCCGGATCCGGTCCGTCCGCGCGGCGAGCGCCGCGGCCAGGACGGAGGGGTTGGGGAACAGCGCGCCGAACGAGTGGAAGTGCCGCTCCGGCAACCAGAGCGAGTGAAAGCCGTGCTGGTCGGCGAACTGCGCGGCCGCCGTGATGAGCCCGTACTTGTCGGCCGCCTCCGAATCGGGGTAGTCGCCGAAGAAGTAGAGGCTGAAGTCGCGGTTCCCGGTCGGGGCGGGTGCTGGGGTTTCGACGTCGGGTGCGGAGGGTGGGGTGGCCGCGACCGGCAGTGCGGGGGCAGTGGGTGTGGCCGGCTCAGGAGCCGACTCGGTCGCGGCGATGGGTGTGGCCGCCGCCTGGCCGCGAAGCGCGGTCAGTTGCCCCGCCATCAACGCGACCAGCTGCTCGGCGACGGCGAGCTGCCGGTCGACGACGGCCCGCAGATCCTGCCCCGCAGCCGCGGGGCTGGCCTCGGGCCACGAGGCCGGCGCGGGAACGGCGTCGGCGATCGCAGGTGCGGGCGCCGCCTCCGGCAGCCCCACCACACTCGGGTCAGTCGGTGCCGAACCCGGCTCAGCCACCAACCCCGAGCCGATCAGCTCCGCCACCTTCCGCGGCGTGTCGGCGTCGGTGAAGAGCTGGCGGACCGGTACGCGCACCTCGAAGGTCTCGTTCAGCTCCCGGGTCATGTTCATCAGTGACAGGGAGTCCGCGCCGTGCGCGACGAACTTCCGGTCCGGGTCGATGTCCGCCGCCGCCCGGCCGAGGAGGCGGGCGGTCAGCGCGCACACCTCCGACACCGGCGCCTCAGCCGGCACCTCGACCCCCACCCGGGTCTTCTCGAACGGGTACAGCGGCAGCGGGACTCGCTTTCCGTCCATCGTCAGGGTGCTCCAGTTCACCTTCGTGCCGCGGCGGTACCGGGCGCCCACCGCGGACAGGAAGTCCGGCATCGTCGGGTGCCAGTGGGCCGCCGGGTGCATGCGCCTGCCCAGCCGGGTGAGCACGTCGCCCGGACCGATCTCCACCACGTCGCCGTACGCCGTGAGGGTGGCCACCACCTTGTCGTAGCGGACCGGCAGCCGCGCCTGCCGGCGGAGGTACCCGACGTCGACCTGATGGCCCACCGGCAGCAGGACCCCGTCCACGCCGCTGACCATCGGGATCCGCAGCGGGCCGATGCCGTGCGCCGACAACGCGTCCAGCGCGGGCTCGATCAGCGCCGAGTGGTAGCCGCGGCCCGTGTGGAGCCGGACGCAGGCGATGCCCTCCTCCTCCGCGAGCCGCACCGCTGCCGCCACCGCCTCGGCGGCGCCGCTCAGCACGTACGTCGTCGGGCCGTTCACCGCCGCCAGCTCCAACCCGCTGTCGCCGGCTATCCGGGTGGCGAGCGAGTGCGACGCGCTCAGCGCGAGCATGCCGCCGGCCGGGCTCGACGCCATGGCGGCACCCCGGGCGACGGTCCGCCGCAGACCGTCCACAAGGGACAGCGCACCCGCCGCGTGCAGTGCCGCGTACTCACCAAGACTGTGCCCAGCAACGCATTCCGGGGTCACGCCGACCGACCGCCACAGGGCCACCAGCGCCGCCTGTACCGCGAACAGCACCGGCTGCGGATCCCGGACCGGGTCGCCCAACAGCTGCGCCAGCAGTCCGGGCACCTCGCGCTCGCACTCGTCCAGCACCGACCGCACCGCCGGGAACGCCTCGTACAGCGTCGCCGCCATGCCGGCGGTCACGTTTTCCTGCCCCGCGAACACGAACGCGACCGGGCCCGCCTGCCCCGGCGGGGCGCTCACCTCGTCCCATGACGCACCGCCGCCCACCAACGCCGCGCGGTGCGGCAGGTGCCGGCGCCCCAACGCCATGGTCGCCGCCACGTCGGCCGGGCGCAGCGACGGGTTCGCCGCCACGTGCGCACGCAACGCCGCCGTCAGCGCCGACAGCGCGCCGGGCGTCGCGGCCGACACCGGGACCAACACCCGCTCGGCGGACGACGACTCGGCAGCCACCGACGGCGGCTCTTCCAGGATCACGTGCGCGTTCGTCCCGCCGACCCCGAGCGCGCTCACCCCCGCGCGCAGCACCTCGCCCGGCCACGGCTCGTGCGTTCTCGCCAGCGTGAACGGGCTGCCGGCCAACCGGAGCAACGGGTTCGGCGCTCCCAGATGGACGGTAGGCACCAGGGAGCGGTGCCGCAGCATCAACGCCACCTTGATCAACCCCGCCATGCCGGCGCAGCTGTCGAGGTGCCCGACGTTCGGCTTCACCGAACCCAGCGCGCACCCGCCGGCCGGCGCGCCGTCGAACGCCTCGCACAGCGCGTCGAACTCCACCGGGTCGCCGAGCGGGGTGCCCGTGCCGTGTGCCTCCACATAGGACACGGCGGCCGCCGGCACGCCCGCGCGTCGCAGCGCCTGCCGGACCACCTCGACCTGACCGGTGACGCTCGGCGCCGCGAACCCGACCTTGCTCGTGCCGTCGTTGTTCACCGCGGAACCGAGGATCACCGCGTGCACGGTGTCGCCGTCGGCGAGCGCGGCGGCCAGCGGCTTCAGCAGGACGGCCGCCACGCCGTTGCCGCCGACCGTCCCGTCCGCCGCCGCGTCGAACGCGCGCAGCCGCCCGGTCGGCGACAGCATCGACCCGGGATGGTGCTGGTACCCGGCCTCCTGCGGCACCCGCACGGCCGCCGCCCCCGCGAGCGCCATGTCCGCGTCCCCCGACAGGATGGCCTGCGCCGCGAGGTGGACCGCCACCAACGACGTCGAACACGCGGTCTGCACCCCGATCGCCGGGCCGGTCAGTCCCAACCGGTACGCGACCCGCGACGCCAGGAAGTCCGGTGTGGACCCGATGCTCGACTGCATCGCCACCACCGGGTCGGCGCTCACCGCCGCGCGCGAGTCCTGGTGGCCGTACAGGTTCATGCCCGACCCGGCGTACACGCCGATCCGCGCACCGGCCCCCGCGTACCCGCCGTGCTCCAACGCGTGGTGGCAGCACTCGAGGAACAGCCGGTGCGCCGGGTCGGTCAGCTCCGCCTCGCGCGGGTTGACGCCGAAGAAGTCGCCGTCGAACGACGACACGTCCTCGAGCGCGCCCGCCACCGGGCGGAACGCCGCTGACGCCACCTCGTCCTCGGGCACCCCCGCGGCGCGGGCCTCGTCCGCCGTGAACGTGCGCACGCTGTCCACGCCGTCCCGCAGGTTGGCCCAGAACTCGTCCACTGTGGACGCGCCGGGAAACCGCAGCGCCATCCCGATGATCGCGACCCGCCCGTCGTGCACCGGGGCCGGCGCGGGTGCGACCGGCGTGGCGGCGCCCGCGAGGTGCGCAGCCAGCGCGGTGACCGTCGGGTGCCGGAACAGTGTCGTCGCCGGGATGTCCCGATCCAGTGCCCGCGCCAGCCGCGCTCGCACCCACGTCAGCGCGACCGACGTCATGCCGAGGTCGTAGAACGGCGTGTCCACGTCGACGGCACGCCCGAGCACCGCGGCGACCACGTCGCGGACCTCGGTCAGCAGCACCCTCGGCCGCACGGCCTCGACGGGCCGGTCCCGCAGTGCGGCGCGCCGCACCTTCCCGGCGGGTGTCCTGGGGAACTCCGCGACCGGCACCGGGACGACCCGCGCGCCCGAGATCCGCAGCCGCTCGAACAACGCCGCCCGCACACCACTCACCAACGCGGCCGGCGCCGGGTCGTCGGTCGCCACGAACACCCGCAGCTCCTCGCTGCCGGTCCGCTCGTCCGGCACCCCGCACGCGCCGACCCGACCGGCGCCGACCCCGGGCACGGCCGCCACCACGTCCTCGATCTCGTGGCAGAAGTAGTTGTGCCCGTTGAGGATGATCACGTCCTTGGCCCGGCCGGTGATCACCACCTCGCCGCCGGTCAGGAACGCGAGGTCGCCGGAGTCGAGCCACGTGCGTCCGGTGCGCGACACGTCGGGGAACGCGGCGGCGGTCGTCGGTTCGTCGCCGAGGTAGCCGGGGGTGTTCCGCACCGACCGGACCTGCAGGCGACCGATCCGGCCCTCCGGCACGACGTCGTTGCGCTCGTCGACCACCCGCACGGCCGCGCCCGGCGCCGGCCCGCCGACCGACACGAACGTGACCGCGTCCGGCGTGTCCTCGCCAACCCACTCGAGGTCTCCGGACACGCTCGACTTCAGCACCCGGTGCACCCCGGACGCGTACCGGCCGAACGTGATGGCGGTGGTCGTCTCCGCCATTCCCCACGCCGGCCGGAGACGCTCGGCCGGCAGACCGGTCGCCGCCAGGAAGCGGTCGACCACTGCCACGGTCACCTGCTCGCCGCCGGAGACCATTGTGGACAGTCCACTGAGGTCGTAGCGGCGGTTGCCGGCCAGCGCGTCGGTCACCAGGCGGAACGCGAAGTTCGGCGCCCACGTGTGGTCGGCGCCGTGCCGTTCGACCAGGTCGAGCCACAGCAGCGGCTCGGCGAGCACGAGGTCGGTCGGCGCGTGCACGTTCGTCGCACCGACGAACACCGCGAGCACGTGGTAGAGCAGGAAGGCGCCGCTGTGGTCGAGCGGCAGCCAGTTCAGCGTCACGTGCTCCGGCCGCACGTCGAGCACGCGGCGGGACGCGGCCGCGAACTCCGCCAGCCCCCGGTGGGTCAGCTGTACGGCCTTCGGCGGGCCGGTGCTGCCGGAGGACAGCATGAGCAGCGCGACGTCGTCCTGCGCCGGGGTGTGCACGTCCCGCGCGGGGTCGGCGGCGCGGCACTGCGCGAACCGGGCGTCGTCGAGCACCACCGGATCGTCGAGCAGCCGGCACACGTGGTGGAATCGGTCCGATGTGGACTCCGAGGGCGGCTCCGCGATCGTCGCGGCCCGGAACCCGCCGAGCACACAGGCCCAGAAGGCCGGGAAGAAGTCGTCGAGCGGCAATCCGTGCAGCACCACCGGATCCCCCGGCCGACACCCGAGCCCCCGCAGCCCGGACAGCACCCGCCGCGCGGTGTCGAGCAGCTCCGGGTAGGACCGCCGGACCGAGTCGGCGGCGGACACCGACACGACGCCGCTCGTCGGGTGCTCGCGGGCCGCCCGCAGCAGCGCCGCGACCGCGTCCACCGGCTCGTCGGACGCCGGCGCCAACGCGGCCCCAACAGAGATCGCCATCGGTCGCATACCAGTGTCCTATTCAAAAGAGGGTGATTCAAAACGGGGTGTGTGGCTAGGTTGTGGAGGTGGTTGCGTGACCGACCGCTCGGGCAGACCGCCGTGCAGCGAGGGCGCCTACCCTCCCGGTCGGAGTTTTGAATAACCCTCCAGGTGTCCCCCTACCGTGTGGCCGGCGCGGCGGTGCGCCTGCCGACGAACACCGCGATCAGCAGTCCCACCGCGCCGGCGAGCGCGACCCCGTGGAACAGCGCGACGACACCCAACGCGGGCAACGCCTCGAGCAACGCGGAGCTGGCGAGCATGCCGACCGCGAACCCGCATGTCTCCGCCGTGGCCGACAACCCGAACAGGCGACCGCGCAGCTCGTCCGGCGCGGCCTGCAACCGGGACGTGTACACGATCTCGGTGAACCCGTCGGCCAGTCCGGCGACGAGCGCCACGGCCATCAGCACCGGCCCGGTCACCCCGGTGAACGCGAGCACGAAGCACACCGACATCAGGCACGTGCCGAGCGCGAACGCCCGCTCCCCCGACGGCGTCCAACGCCGCACCACCTGGTGCGCCAGCAGGGTACCGACCGCCCACGACGCCCAGAACTGGCTCATCACGAACGCCGGGTGGCTCGGGTCGAGCTGGTTCGCGTACAGCGGCAGCGCCATGTTGTGCGACGCCGAGCCGAACGCGTCGCCGCCACGCACCACGATCATGAACCCGAGCACCGGACCGAACGCGGACAGCAGCGACAGCCTCGGCCTCGGACCGTCCACAGTGGCCGCTTCGGCCCTGGTGCGCAGCCGCACCAGGAACAACGCGGCCGCCGACACCAGGAACGACGCCGCGTTCAGCCAGAACGCGGCCGCGTAGCCCCCGAACGCGACGACCAGTCCGGCGGACGCGAAGCCCAACACGGTCCCGCACGCGCGGCCGCTCACCAGCAGCCCGTTCGCCCGCACCCGCGCGTCCGCACCGACCATCTCCGGCACACTGCTGCGCAGCGCCACCGTGAACAGGGTGTTCCCCGCGCCGAGCACCACGGCCGCGCACACCAGCACCGACACCTCGGGCGCGCTCACCGCGAGCACGACCATGGCGGAGGCCTGCGCGAGATCCGTGCCGATCATCAGCCGCCGCCGGTCGAGCCGGTTCACCAGCCGCCCGGCCGCCAGGCCCGCCACGAACCCGGCCGCCAGCCGCAACGCCATCACGATGCCGACGCCGAGCGGCCCGCCGGTGACGTCCAGCGTGTACAGCGCGAGCGCGACGAGGTTGAGGTAGTTCCCGTACGCGGAACACGAGTACCCGAGCACCAGGACCATGAAGCCCCGGGGTGACGTGCTCGATGTGCTCACTCCGGCGAGTATGTGTGGTCCGGTTTGTCCTGTGCAACGCCTCTCAAGCGAGCCACTATCGGGCCGTTAACGTTGCCCAAGCTTTGACCCGGCCTCCAGTGACCGCACCTAGCGTGCAAGGAAATCGTGTGCTGCGTACTGGTGGGGAGGAACGGTGACGCGTGACGAGATCGCCGCTGAGGTCGTCGAGGTGCTCAGCGAGCTGGCCGATGTCGACCCGGCCGGCGTGACAGAAGGTTCCTCGCTCGTCATCGACCTGGAGATCGACTCGCTGCTCATGGTCGAGATCTTTGTCGCGCTCGAGTCGCACTTCGGTGTCACACTGCCGAAGGACGATCTTCCGGAGCTGCAACTGGTGTCCGATCTGGTGACCCACATCGACAAACATCTCGCCGCGTGACCCGGTTCTGGAAGGCGTTGGACTAGTGCTTGTCAACCAAGACGACCAAGAACGTTCGTGGGCGCAGATCACGGCCGAGTGCGAGCGGATCACGCGGCTCCTGCGCAAGCGCGGGGTCACCGAGTCCGACCGGGTGCTGCTGTCCACGGTGAACTCCGACGTGTCCGTGCTGACGATCCTCGCGCTGATCGAGCTGGGGGTCTCGATCGGGCTGGTGGACCGCGGCATCTCGCAGGCCCAGAGCGCGCAGCTGGTCGCCGACTCCGGCGCCCGCTGGTTCGTCTCCGACCACGAGCACCTCGAGGCGCCGTTCGACCGCGTCGGCGTCGGCTGGATCCGGCTCGACGAGCTCGCGGCCACCGAGCCGGTCGAGCCGTCGGGGAACAAGCTCACCTTCGAGCGGTGGGCCGAGCGCCAGGACGGCCTGATCGTGTGGACGTCCGGCAGCCTCGGCCGCCCCAAGGGCGTGGTGCGCACCGGCGGTTCGGTGCTGGCGAACGTGGCCCGCACCCAGAAACGCATGGGCTACACCGAAGGCGACGTCCTGCTGCCGCTGCTGCCGTTCACGCACCAGTACGGGCTGTCGATCCTGCTGCTGTGGTGGCAGGCGGGCGCGTCGCTGATCCTGCAGCCCAGCCGCCGGGTCGACCTCGCACTCGACACGATCACCCGGCTCGGCGTCACGGTCGTCGACGCGGTGCCCGCGGTGTACGAGGGCATGCTGCGCATGGTCGCGAGCGGCCGCGTGAGCAAGGAGCGGCTCGACTCGGTCCGGATGTGGTGCGTCGGCGGCGAGCCGCTGCAGGACGACCTGCGCCAGCGGTTCACCGAGCGCATGGACCGGTTCCTGCTCGACGGGTACGGCAGCTCGGAGGCCGGCAACGTCGCGCTCACCACCCCGGACAACCCGGTCCACTGTGGACGGCCGCTGGACGGCATCACCATCGAGATCCTCGACGACCAGGGGCAGCAGGCGCCCACCGGCGAGCTCGGCGAGGTCGTGATCAAGTCGCCGGACCTGATGGTCGGCATGCTGGAGCCGGGCGGCCGCGTGCGGCACGCGCACCGGCCCGCCTACCACACCCAGGACATCGGCTTCCTCGACGAGCACGGCAACGTCCGCGTGCTCGGCCGCAAGGCGGCGGTGCACCGCTTCGGCAACACGCTCTACCCGGACGCCATCACCGCGAAGGTCAGCGCGTGCGGCGCGCCGGTCAAGGTGCTGCCGGTGGAGAACGGCCGGTTCGGCACCGAGCTGGTGTTCGTCGTCGCCGACCCGGCCGAGCAGCCCGCCGCGCACTGGCGACGCACGTTCGCACAGTACGTCGCCGAGTTCGAGCAGCCGAACAAGGTGGTCGTGCTGAAGGAGTTCCCCCAGCACACCAACGGGAAGGCGAACCTCGGCGCGCTCGCGGAGATCGCGGCCGCCGCCATCGCGCCGCGGCGCGGCTCGGAGAACATCGGGACCCCCGCCACGCCGACGCACAGCATCGGGCAGGCGACGGACCTGTCGCCGATCGCGTTCAGCGACCGGCTCACCGCACTGCAGGACCTCGTGAAGCTGCTGAGCGAGCGGCGGTCCGAGGTGCTGCGGATCCTCACCGAGGTCAGCAACCACAAGACGGCGAGCGACGAGATCGACGCGTCGATCGAGGCGCTCGAGGGCGCGGTCGCCGAGGTGATCCGGTACGCGCCGCCCGCGGTGGACCAGATCGCGGTGCTCATGCCGTCGAACATCCCGCTGTACAGCTACATCCTCTACCTCGTCATCCCGAGCCTCTACAGCCGCAGGCTGGTGTTCCGGCCGTCGCGGATGGTCGAGGACCAGACCCGCAAGCTGCACGAGCTGCTGAGCGCGGAGCACGGGCTGCCGATCGTGCTGGACGGCAGCGGGCAGCGCGAGTTCATGGAGACCCAGGGCGTGCGCTCGGACGTACTGGTGTTCACCGGCACCTACGACAACGCGGAGAAGATCCGCGCCGGCCTGCCGAAGGACAAGGTGTTCTGCTTCTTCGGCCAGGGCGTGAACCCGTTCATCGTCGGCGCGGACGCCCATCTCGGCAAGGCGGTCGACGGGCTGCTGCAGGTGCGGATGCTCAACTCCGGCCAGGACTGCTTCGGCCCGGACGTGGTGTTCGTGCACGCGTCGATCAGCGCGCACTTCTGCAACCTGTTGTGCCGCAAGGTGGAGTCGCTGCGCTACGGCCCGCTCGACGACCCGCTCGCCGACTACGGCGCGATGTTCTACCAGGAGGCGTTCGAGTCCACACTGGACTACCTGCGCAGCAACCGGGACTACCTCGCGGCCGGCAGCCAGGCGAACTTCATGGAGAGCCACCTGCGCCCGACCGTGCTGATCCACCCGACGGACACCACGTTCCTGCCGCCGGAGCTGTTCGCGCCGGTGTTCAACGTCGTGCCCTACACCTCCGACGAGTGGTTGCACGGCATGCTCAAGCACGCGTACTTCGCCGAGCGGGCGATGGCCGCGACCGTGTTCGGCACGATGCCGGAGACCGTCGAGCTGCTGCGGCCGAGGCACACGGTCAGCGTCGACGAGACGCTCATCGAGATCGAGGACGGCAACAAGCCGTTCGGGGGCAAGGGCATCCGGGCCAACTACGTCGCCGTCGGCAAGAAGCGGCACGCGGAGCCGCTGCTGCTGTCCAAGGCGATCGCCGACCATCTGCCGCGGGCGTCATGAGCGGAGCTTGCGGAGCGAATCATCGATATCCAGGACGCCACCGAGCCCGCGAAGGGCGCCGGTGGAGCGGAGCTTGCGGAGCGTTCCGGCGCCGCGGAGCGGGTGAGGGGGCGTCGTGACTATCGTGACGGGCTCCTGGCGGGCCACGGCGACCGTGCTGCGGGACGCCGGCGTGCGGACGGTGTTCGGGCTGCCCGGCGACGACATGGACGCGCTCGAGGCGATCGCCGACGCGGGCATCCGGTTCGTGCTGTGCCGCGACCAGCGCAACGCGGTGTTCATGGCCACCGGGTACGCCATGCAGTCCGGCGACCTCGGCGTCGCGCTGATCGGCAAGGGCCCCGCGGTGACGAACGCGCTCACCGGGCTGCTCGAGGCGTCCTGCTCGGCCGTGCCGGTGCTGCTGCTCAGCGCCGGCACCGCGGTCGAACGCCGTGGCAGCGGGGCGTTCCAGGAGCTGGACCAGCTGTCGGTGGTCGCGCCACTGGTGAAGTGGGCGGCGCGGGTCGACCACCCGGACCGGCTGGTGCCGCTGCTGCGTCGCGCGGACCTGGTGGCGCGCACCAACCACGGCCCGGTCTACGTCGAGCTGCCGGACCACCTGCTCAAGGCCGAGATCCCGATGTCGAGGACCGCCGCCGCCAAGCTGGAGACGCCGGCCGGCGTCACGGTGACGGCGGAGTCCCCCGCGCTGCGGGCGCTGCTCGCCGCGAAGCGGCCGATCCTGCTGGTCGGCGGCGGCATGCGGCACCGCAACCGGGACCGGCTTGTCGAGCGCTTCGCGAAGAAGTACGGCGCCGCGGTGGTGTGCACGGCGACCGGCCGCGGCACGGTGGACGAGTCGTCCCCGCTGTTCTGCGGGCTCGCCGGGCTCTACACGCCGGACGCGGTCGCGAAGCTGTGGGCGGAGACCGACTGCGTGGTGACGCTGGGCAGCCGGCTCGAGGAGACGGCGACGTTCCAGTGGCCGGAGAGTGTCGGCGTAGACGTGCCGGTCGTCCAGGTGAACGTCGACGCGGCGCACTTCGCGACCGACTTCGGCGGCCCGAAGATGCTCGCCGACGCACGGGTCGTACTGCGGTCGTGGCTCGGGTTCCCCGGTGGCCGGGGCGACACGGAGTGGGCGGCGACCGTTCACGCGGTGCACGCGGAGCTGCTGGCCGGGCGGGACGAGGAGCTGCGCGGGCTGCGTGCCTCGCCGGACCTGCACATCGCGGAGGTGCTCGCCGCGCTCGACGAGATCGTGCCGGCCAACCGGATCCTGGTGCAGGAGAACGGGTTGCAGGACATGTGGTCCTACCGGTTCCCGCTGTACTCGTGCGGCGCCGAAGGCGGTTCGGTGGTGCCGTCCGAGCAGACGAGCCTCGGCTTCGGCGCGGCGGCCGCGGTCGGGGTGAAGCAGGCCGCGCCGGACCGGCCGGTGGTGGCGTTCGTCGGCGACGGCGCGTTCGGGCTGTTCTCCGTCGACCTGCCGACGGCGCTCACGCAGGACGCCGGAATCATGTACGTGGTGCTGCGCAACGGCGGCTACGGCTGGCTGCAGGCGCAGCTCGACCAGCGGGACAAGACGCTGCCCGGGTACGCGTTCGTCGACCCGGCCGCGGTGTCGTGGGAGGCGCCCGCGCTGCCGGGCCTGCGGCAGGTGACCGCGGGGGACAAGGCGACGCTGGTGTCGGACGTGACCGAGGCGTGGAAGCTGACCGAGGCCGGGCATGTGGTGGTGCTGAACGTGCCGGCGCGGCTGGCCGACGCGATGTTCGGCGGCGCGGCGGCCGGCGGCGACTTCCCGGTGGTCGGTCAGGGGGACTGAGGATGTCGGGGACGTCGGGCATGGCACGGGCCGTGGTGACCGGGTGGGGCGCGGTCACCCCGCTCGGCCTCTCGGTCGAGGAGACCTGGGCCGGGCTGGTCGCCGGACGCAGCGGCATCGCGGCGCTGACCGGCGTCGAGGTGGGCGACCTGCCGACCCGGTTCGGCGGCGAGGTGACCGGCTTCGATCCCAAGGACCACATGAAGGCCCGGCTGTCGCGGCGGATGGACCCGTACGCGCAGTACGCGTTCGCGGCCGCCACCGAGGCCCTGGCGATGGCGAAGCTGACGGTCGACGAGGAGAACGGGCACCGGGCCGGCGTGCTGGTCGGCAGCGGGTACGGGCCGATGTCGTCGATCGCGAAGCACGTGGCGGTGCTGGCCGAGCAGGGCCCGTCGAAGGTGAGCCCGTTCGCGCAGATCTCCGGCGCGATCGACAGCGCGGCGTGCGAGATCAGCTTCGCGCACGGGATCACCGGGCCGACGCGGGCGCTGTCCAGCGCGTGCGCGTCCGGCGCGGACGCGATCGGCGAGGCGGTGCGGTGGATCCGGCACGGTGTCGTGGACATGGCCGTGGCGGGCGGCGCCGAGCACATCCTCACCCGGCTGGACCTGGCGACGAGCGGCAACGCGCAGGCGCTGTCCACCCGCAACGACGACCCGGCGGCGGCGTCGCGGCCGTTCGACGAGGACCGGGACGGGTTCGTGATGAGCGCGGGCGCCGGGATCATGGTGCTGGAGTCGGAAGAGCACGCGCTCGCGCGGGGGGCCGCGATCCTGGCGGAGGTCGCCGGCTACGCGTCCACTTCGGACGCCTACCACTGGACCGCGCCGGACCCGACAGGCCGGGGCGTGCGGGCCGCGATGCGAGGCGCGCTGGCCGACGCCCGCCTTGATCCGTCCGATGTGGACTATGTGAACGCGCACGGCACGAGCACGGTGTTCAACGACCAGTCCGAAGTGGACTCACTGCACGCGGTACTCGGTCCGCGTGCCACCGAGATCCCGGTCAGCTCGACGAAGTCCATGACCGGACACCTGATCGGCGCGGCCGGCGCGCTGGAGGCGATCGTGAGCGGGCTCGCGATCGGCGCGGGTGTGGTGCCGCCGACCGTCAACTGCCACCAGCCGATCGACCGGTCGCTGAACTTCGTGCCGCATTCCGCGCAGGAGCACGACGTGCGGGTGGCGATGAGCAACTCGTTCGGGTTCGGCGGGCACAACGCGGTGCTGGTGCTGCGCCGCTGGGAGCTGTGATGGAGCTGCCTGCCTTCGGGATGCCGAGCCGGATGCTGGCGACGGGCGTCGTCGACGAGGACGGGTACCTGCGGGAGAACCCGTCGGAGCCGGCGTGGAACCTGTTGCTGGTCACGGGTCCGGTGGACGTGCCGCGACTCGAGGCGGCCGTCGCGGTCGTGACGTCGGCGAGCGACGTGCTGCACCTGCGGCTGCGCGCCACCCCGGCCGGCCCGAAGCTCGTGTCGGGTTCGTGGCCGCCGTTCACGCTGGAGGTGCTGGAGGTCGCGGCGCCGGTCGTCGACGGGCGGCTCGCGCCGGAGGTCGCGGGAAAGCTGCGCGCGCTGCTGTTCGACAAGCTCGACCTGCGCACGTCGGCGGCGGGCCGGGTGTGCCTCGTCCGCGGCGACGGCGACCAGCACCTGCTGGCACTGTCGTTCGACCACTCGGTGCTGGACGGCTGGTCGATGACGTTGGTGTCGCGGGCGATCGCGCAGTGCTACCGGTACGGGTCGTACACGCCGCGCGGGCCGTCGTTCCGGGAGTACGTGGCGTCGCTGCCGCCGGACGCCGACGACAGTCTGGCGGTGTGGAAGGACTTGCTGGCCCGCTACCCGCTGCCAGGCCCCGCGCTGCGCTTCCCCGGCGGCGGGTCGAAGGCGCCCGAGTCGTTCGAGATCAACGGCTGGCACGACGCGACGTTCCCGGCGTCGTTCGCGGACGACCTGACGGTGGCGGTGAAGCAGACCGGACTGTCCCGGGCCGAGTTGCTCACGGCGGCGACGGGGCTCGCGTTCCGGCTGTGGTCGGACGGCCCGCAGCCGATCCTGAGCGTCCGGCACGGACACAGCAGGCCGGAGGACGTGCTGGTGGTCGGGCCGCTGGTCGAGTCGTACGTGATCTTCCCGCCGGCCGGCGCGCCGGACACGGTGTCCGCGTGGCTGGCGGGCCACGCACCGGCGAACGCGGTGGCGCCGCCGCTGCACGGCCACAGCATCCGCGAAGTCGCGCCGCTGGCCCCCCGCCACGCGGCACTGAACATCGTCCCGCCGGCCCGGCCGCTGGTGTTCGGCCCGTCGACCAAGGCGGTCACCGCGCCGCGCGAGTTCCTGGCGCCACTGTGGGCCGACGGGCGTCCGTCGGTCCCGTCGTCGGCCGCGGTGTGGGTGAACTACTTCCTGGACAGCCCAGGCCGGATCGAGATCAGCGTGACGTGCGACCGGGAGCTGCTCCCGGACGCGTCGGTGCTGTCGGACACCGTCGTCGCGGTCGTGGCCGCCGCCGCGCACGCCCCGAACACCCGCCTGGCGGAACTTCCATAGCGCGGGCACTGACGTTGGAGTACCGCGAAGGCGGGATCACATGGCTCACACCACCATCTTTGTCGGTGAACGCCCGCACTATCTCGAAAGAGCGCCGGAGTCGGCCAATTCACGCGCCACGGTGACGTCGGCGTTCCGTCGGAACCACCGCAAGCCCAGCACAGGGCACCGGCTAGGCGCGTTGAGTGCTCAGGTCGCCGGGGGTCAGCAGCTCGTTCGCGGTGGCGCGGCGCTCCACCAGAAAGGCCAGCCCGCCGATCAACGCGCTCGCCACGCCCACCGCGGCGAAGGACGCCACCGAGCCCGACCAGTCCAGCGCGACGCCGGCCACCGGCGAGCCCGCCACGTTGCCGATCATCAACGCGCTGGCGTACGCGCCCATCGCGACGCCCTTGCTGCCGGCCGGCGCGAGGCGGCTCACCGAGTCGGCCGTGGCCGACAGCGCCGGGGCGATCAGGAAGTTCGCCGGCACAGCTAGCACGCAGAGCCACAGCCAGTGCGACGCGAACCCGATCGGGATGACCGCGATGCCGAGGCCAACCGCGAGGAGCACCGCCGACGGGGGGCGTCGCAGCGCGCCGTACACAAGGCCGCCCACGATGGAGAAGGCGCCGCACACGATCAGAAACACCCAGCTCCACTGCAGCTGCCCCAGTTTCTGGAGCGTGCCGATCGCGGCCACCTCGAAGCCCACCACGGCGATGGACACGCCGACGGTGACCCCCAGCACCGACAGCATGCGGGTCGACATCCAGTCGGCGAGGCGGGACGGGCCGGCGACCCGCGCCGACTGCAGTGGCGGGTTCGCCCACACGTAGGCGAGGCAGGCAAGCACGATGAGCCCACCCATCACCAGGAACGCCACGCGCGGCGACGCCTGCGACGCCAGCAGGATGCCGATCGACGGACCGGCCATGTAGGCGATGTCGGTGGTGATGGCGTCCGCGACGTACGCCGTATGCCGGATGTCCTCGGTCACCATCACGGCCAGCGCCAGCCGGATCACGGTGAACGCGGGGATCGTCAGCAGCCCGCCGCCGAACGCGACCACCACGAGGAACGGGTAGGACAGGA
>Ga0193742_1000100_pt1 | contig 58843 bp, 35 predicted proteins | sample L2c1metaG_FD_165511 | JGI IMG/M metagenome (GOLD analysis project Ga0193742, IMG submission 165511) | Soil microbial communities from a riparian zone of the East river system, Colorado, United States - L2c1 | ecosystem: Environmental > Terrestrial > Soil > Riparian zone | place: USA: East River... | reverse complement strand
ATAAACAAATAAAAAAATACATGAGAACAAGATTTAAGCTTAGGTCAAGATAATTACTGGTATGATGAATACAGACAATATCAACACGAATATAAAAACTATGCAGGTAATTCTTATACTTATCAAACATTCAAGCAATTAATAAAAATAGTTTATAGTGAAATACCTTTGTATAAATACCATGGCCGATTATTTACAATAAATGAACTAATAGATCACTATCAGATATCAATATTAGAAACATTAAATCCTGAATCATATAAATCAATCCAAGAACTTTTAGAAAAAGGAACTATTAAAAAACTACAATATCGATGCATTAAAATAATAGATCCACAAGAATTAAACTTTAGTCAAATAGGAGATATTAGATTAGTATTAGTTGAAAAAGATAAAAAAGACTTTATTTCAGCTTATGAATCAAAAATAGAAAAGTCGTTCAATTTAATATGAGATTTTGAATTAGCTAAAGAAAATTTAAATTTTATGAAAAGCTTGAAAACTAAAAATTAGTTTAAAGTATATAAAACCTTTTATATTATATTATTTTTCTAGGTATGTATTAATATGATATTAGGAATAACACCTATTTTTTATTAAATAAATTAAATAAAATAATACAATAAATGCAATTAAAAAACAACTCAATATTAATAACTCATTATAATAAATTAAAAAATTTAAATGAACTAGATCAAAGATTAAGATCAAATATGTTAACGAATCAAGAAGTAGAATCAATGTATGATAAAAAGTATAACATATCTGAATTTGATATTTACAAATATATAACAGCATATGATAAAATAGTAGGCTCTTTAGGATGCGATAAATATAAATTATCTGAAGGGATAACAAATGATATAAATAAATATAATAATATACTTATAGATTTATTTTATATGAATATACCTTCAGATATAATTGAACAACATCCAATTTCAATAGTATTTGGAATAAAACAGACAAGATATGGAGAAATAATATCTTTAACTAAATCAGAAAAACGAGATGGTTTATTTAGGTATGATTATGAAGCAAATTCAAGTTGTTAATTTAAATTTTGAATGCAAGAATATAATTTTTATAGATCAAATCACTCTGATTACGCAGGTAATTTCTATACTTATTATATATTTAAACAACTAATTAAATTATTTTTAACTGAAGTATATTTATATAAATATAAAGGTGCTATTTTAACGTATAAAGAACTAATATTAGCTCATAAATTTTATGTTACAAATCAAATTGAAACAATTAAATCACTATCACAATGGGTAAAAGATCATGAAATCACTAAATTAAAATATAAATGTATTAAGGTTACAGATCCAAGTGATATAAACTATCTTCCACTTTCAACTTTAAATTTACATCTAATCGATGTAAGTAAACTTAATGATTTTAGTTATTCTTATGAAAGTTTAATTAAAAAAACATTTGATTCCTTTTGGGATTATAATCAAGAATATCAAAACATAAATTTAAAGGAAACTTTTAAAATAGAACCAAAGTCAGTCACAACAAACACAACAAATCTTAGCAATAAAAATAATAAATCCTTAAATTTCAAGTTTTCAAGAGACATAATTCCTTTAATTACATTGATAGCAGCATTAACTTATTTTATATTTATAATATATTTAGGTTATTTAAGCTTTATAGCTAATTAATAACATTATATTATTTTTCTAGGTATGTATTAATATAATTACACAAATAACACCTATTTTTTAATAAATTAAAGTTAAAATATAAAAATGAGTAAAAATTGAATAATAGTATATGAATTAAATAAAATAGATAATTATAGTCAAAGTTTAGATAAAATATTAAATAACATTAGATCACTAAATAAAGCAATATGAAATCCAGATGTAAAGTATAGAACATCGTTTGGTAATAAATTAACAGATTTACAATCAATTTATTATTTGGAACGAGGTAAGTGAGTAGATTTTATATTATTTAACCCTTTCACAATAGAAGAGTTAATATCGGATAAATTAGGAAAAATATTACAATTATTTTGACAGGATATTGTAAACAAGTTATGTTCAAATGATGTGATAAAATTACAATTAAAGTTAAATTTAACTTTTACAATTGAATCAACTGATAATAGCAATATTGATCAAACTTTTCAAAGGGTAAGATCAATAGGATCAATAATATTAGTTAGAAAAGAAAATTATAGTGAAGCATTATCACACTTTACTGTAAACTTATACTTATCATTAGATACATATTCAAGTTTTTATATTAAGAATATAATTTTAACTTATAATATTTGTTATGAAGATAGTGAACTAAATAATTTAAGTATCTCAACAAATGAATATCATGAATTAAATGAAAATCACACACAAAATATAATGTTAAAAAACAATGAATTATTAAAAATACAAGATAAGAATTTACCTTTAACCACAGACTTAACACAATGAGGTGACATTAAAATAATTAAAGGAGATTATCCTTACAAATTTAACCTTAAAGAGACACGGATATTTATAAAATCTAAAGATAATTCACTAACTAATTATAATTATATAGTATCAATAAGAGGGTTTTTATTTAAAGGTAGAAAAGTATTACTTCATCGTGTAAGTTTGACAAAAAGTTTTATTACTATGGATCTAGAAACAAAAGATATTAATGGAACATTAGTTCCCTATTGTGTATCAATCTTTGATGGTAAAGAAGCAAATTCATTTTACATTACCGATTATAAGTCTTCAGACGATATGTTAGAAGCATCAATAAGATTTGTTTTAAAAAGAAAGTATAATAAACATAGAATATATCTTCACAATTTTTCATATTTTGATGGAATATTTTTAATGAAAATAATAAGTAATGTAGTTGATTGTAAGAATATTATACCTGTAATAAGGGATGGACGAATAATAAATTTAAGAATAGGTTTTGATCCTGTAACAAAAGATTCAAAATCTGACTTTAAAGAAACAAATAAAAATAAGAATAAATATTATGTAGAGTTTAGAGATTCTTATTTATTACTAACAACTTCATTAGATAAACTGGGTAAAACATTTGCTATAAATAAAGGAAAACTTGAAAGAAAATTACCTTTCCCCTTTAGATTTGTAAATGAACCGCATGTCAATTATAATTATGTAGGACCGGTTCCATCATACAAATATTATGATAAAATAAGTGAAGTTGAATATAATAATTTAATTCTATCTGAAAGTAAGGATACCAATAAATGGGATTTAAAGAAAGAAAGTATTTATTACTGTGAACAAGATTGTAGAACATTATATTATGCTATATTAGAATTTAGTAAATTAATCTATTTGCAATTTAATGTAGATATATAAAAAACACCAACAGTATCAAGTCTTGCTTTTAGAATATATAGAGTAAAGTTTCTAAACGAAAAAGATAATATTGCAATACTTCACGGGTTAATATATGATTTTATTTATCAAGGATATTATGGAGGAGCAGTTGATGCTTATATACCTACAGTTCCTTCAGATAAAACAGTAAAATGTTATGATGTTAATAGTTTATATCCAACCTCAATGTTAAACAATATAATGCCAGTAGGTAATCCGTATTATTTTGAAGGTGATTTAGATTATTTTAACAAAATAAATTACAATTATCCTCTTGATTAAGAGTTAAATGGTGATTAAAAACTTAATATACCCACAAAATCAATTTACTCTTATACTAATGAAATATTTAATATCTTTAATACTTCAGATTTTTTAAAAACTATAATCAACTATTTAAATTTAAATGGAGAATCAGGAGTATTGTGTAATAATGAGAATAAACCTTATGGATTCTTTGAAGTAAAAGATTTAAATCAAAGTCTTATTAATGGTGAGCCTGTAATTGAAAGTTTTATTGATGAAATAGCTGAAGATATAAATGATTATTATCATTTAAATAAAAATTTAACACAATTAGACGAATCTAATAATAATTTAGAAGGAAAAACTTCTATTAAAATATTAGAAAAAGTTATGTTTAAAGTTCCTTCTGTAAATGAAAATGAAAATTTATACTTAACTTATAAAGAAGTATTTCACTTAGCTAAAATTATGCATGAAACTTTATTTGATTATTATCCAGCATTAAAAAGATTATTTGAATACTTTATTTCTGTCTGTTTAGCTTTTACTAAATTAGATCTACCTATTATGTGATATCCTCCTAGTGGATTAAGTATCCAACAAAGGTATTTAAAAACAGCTAAAGCTAAAGTTTCAATTTCTGTTGGACGAGGTAAAACAAAAACTGTAGTTTTAAATAAGAAACTAGATAAAACTGATACAAGAGCTCAAACACAAGCTATTATTCCTAACATTATACACAGCATGGATTCAAGTCATTTAATTTTAATTTTAAATAAAATTATTAATAAAAATTCTAATATTAAAAGTCCTGTTATTTCAATTCATGATTGCTTTGGATGCTTAACTAATTATATGATTGAGTTAGAAGAATTAGTTAAATTAGAATTTATTAATTTATATTCTAAAGCTAACTTTTTAGAAAATTTAATTCTGACTTAATGGATATTTTAAATAAGAATAAAATTAATTACCTTCGAAGGAAATTAATAGAGATGAACATAAAGTTTATATTTATATAAATAATTCAGATCTTACTTTATTTTCCTTAAGGCTTCGAAGATCGAAGAAATTAAAATTAAAATTCTTTTTTTTTCTATAGTCCAGAGATTAATAAAGGGTTATTTTGAAAATTTAAATGAAAATTTAATCTTCTTTTTGTTTAAAAAGAATAAGAAAAAATTAAATTAAAAAAAATAATAAAAACAAGTGCAATCTTCTTATTTTTTCATATAAAAATTTTATAATTATAATAAATTATAAACTAGCAATAATTTTATTTTTATAAACTAGCAATAAATTTAGTAATAAATTTTACATAATAAATTATTAAATATATATAAATATTTTTAAATGGTTTAAACTAAAATAATTACTACTCAACTAAATATGTTGTTTAAATGATTATTAAATTATATATTTTGATATTTTAATAGAATGGTAAAACATTTAAACTTTATTAAATTATTATATTAAAAAATTATATAATAATTTAAATTTAAAAATATATTTAAATTTAAATATAATAATAAAAAAAAGGACTTAAAATTAATAGATAATTAATTAGCAACCTCAATAGTAAACACATATAAATAAAAAGATCCATACTACATCTACAAAGTGTCAGTATAGTATAGCAGCTTCATAACCTAAATGATGGCTATCTGTTAAGTGGTAATTTATTATTCTAACAAACCCTACAAGAATAAATATTGTACCAACTATTACATGCATTCCATGTAATCCCGTAGAAGCATAGAAGACAGTTCCAAAAATAGAATCGGCAAAAGAAAAGCTTGATTCTATGTATTCAAAAGCTTGGAAACCTGTAAATATTATGGCCAGTACTAAAGTAAAGAATGTACCTAATATTGCACCTTTTCGATTACCTTGAATTAAAGCATGATGAGCTCAAGTTATAAACGCTCCACTAGATAGAAGTAAGATTGTATTTAATAAAGGAATAGTGAAAGGATCTGGTGTTATAATTCCCATTGGTGGTCATGATGCAATTTCAATTGCAGGAGCTAAACTTGAATGAAAATAGGCCCAAAATACAGAAAAGAAAGCTAGGCACTCAGATACAATAAATAGAATAACTCCTAAATTAAGTCCAGCTTGAACTTGACTTGTATGGTCTCCTAAATAGGTCAAATAATTATTTTTATATTTATATTTTTAAATAATTATCAATAAAATTACTTTATTTTAGTAAATAATTTATCTATATCCTTTTAGTTATTTTTAATGATAACCTGCTTCCTGCCTCAGCCTCAAAAGCTCAAAAGAAAGGATGCAGGTCTTTTTTTTATTAATGATAAACGCAAGCGTTATTGAAACTCAAACCCAAAAAGAAAAAAAATATATTATAAAATTTTGGGCTATATCTTAATTAAAATTTTATTACTTGTGCTCTTTGACTAAATTTATTAAATTTATTAAATTAATTAAACTAATAAATAAGAGATTTAGTAGTAAAGCAAAAAGATGCTTATTTCCAAGTTTAAATTTAATTAATAAAGTGTAACCTCGGAGAAGTATTAAAAATATAAAATACTTCTGCTGATAATTTGTAGAAATCTTTTAAAAAAATGCGTCGATTAAAAAAAACTGCTTTACTTAGCCATTAACAATTATTTTCTTCGAAGGAAGTCCTTTTTTGTTAAAAGTTAAAGTTAAACTAGGCTTGCTAGAATAGGATCTTTTAACTTTAATTAAGCTCAAGAAAACACTAGTTTTAATTGATACGTTTTTAAACTAAATTTATTAAATCTCCCAGCATATGTTTATTTTTAAAGAAGGCACCTATTTTACCTTCTATAACGCAATCTCTAAACCATAGAGCCATAGCGCTAGCTGTTAAAACAAAACCTAAAGATAAAAGTTCTCCTCCTAAGAAAAAACCTTGAAAATACATTACAGCTGAGCAAGCCATAAGGAATAATGTAAAACTTGTAACAATTGGTCAAGGTGATTGTTCTACTAAATGAAAAGGAAAGGATTGGAATTTATATCTTTCCACTCCTAATGTTTTTTCAAAAGCCAATGTTGAATGTAAATTAGAAACTACATCTCCTTTTCCTATTGAATTAGTAGAGTAAATAGGAAAAGAAGTAGAAAAAAATTTAACACCATTACTTTTTAAATTAAAAATAGAAGAATTAATTCTATTATTAGAAATAAAATAATTTTGACTGAATCCTAATTTTGTGTTATTAAAACCTAAATAAGAAGTTTTTATAATTTTGAATAGATTAACAAAATTATTATTAATTAAATTATAGTTATCTTTAAAATTAAAAATTTTTATCATCTTTATATTTGTTTATTTTTCGTGTCCCAACCGTATGGAACAGATTTAAATTTAAATATTAAATAAAACAGAAAACCTAATTCTAATCAAATTAATAATTTATTCAAAAATAATAGAAAAAATGATTTTTTGTTTATTTTTTTTTTATTTTGATTTATTTTTGTAATATAATTTTTCTTTCAATTAAGTCTATATTTTTATTTTGTGATATAGCACAAAAAGTTATTATAAAAAATTAAATTATAAAATTTATTTGATTAAAGATTAAAAAGAATTTTTTGTTTTAAGCTTAAAAATAAATTCTAGTGTTTATTCTATCTGTATTATACCTTAATTAAAATTGAAAATTTATTAAATTTAAAAACTAGATTAAATTTTAATTAAAAATAGAATTTACATTAAAACATATTTTTGAAGAATCTTAGTAATATTTAAATTTTAATTTGAATATTCTTCAATTTCTTACTTTTAACTATATTTTTTATATTTATAGGAAGATAAATATTTTTTTGCTAGACAGGATTAGTCCCGCTTTCTATAGACAGCCGCGTCTTAACCAAAGCACACATCTACTTTTAGTATTATTATTAAGTTTAATACTATTTAACATTTATTTTTAATAAATTAATTAGAAAGTTATTGCTTAATTTTACAAGAATTTTAAAAAACTATAAATATTTCATAATAAATTAAAAAATATTAGATTTAATATAAATTTAAATCTAAATTTTAAATCTAGCCCAAATATAATTATAGTAAAATACAACTAAATTAAAATATAATGATAGTAAAATAAAAAAAAAGATGATAATAATTGAAAATTTAATTATAGTAAAAAAAATGATCTAATATTTAATAAATCATAATATATAATTTATCAAGAATAAAAACCTTGATAATTATTGATTTATAAACTTAAAATTTTTGTTATTATATTATTTACTTTTTTTTAATTTGTTAATTAATGAAATAATTAAATATTTATTAGTGCCTTGAAGTTTAGGATTTATTTATAAAATAAACAAAAATAAACAAAAATAAACAAAAATAAATATACTGGGTTGGTGTGCTAAAGCCTACAACCTTTAGAACAGGAACAATAAAATTTAAATTTAAGTTTTAAATTAGAAATATATATGCCTCTTGGTTAGCCAAATCTTTTAGGTATTAAAAAAATGTGTTCTTTAATTTTCGTTTTTTTATGAGGTTGGTTTATTCAACCTTTATCCAAGCCCCAGCACAAAATTTTATAACAGAAAGAATAGAAAATAGAGAATAAAGAATAGATAATATAGAATAAAGAATAGAGAATAGAAAATAAGAGAATAAAAACTATAAAAACAATTTTTTATTTTTTAAAAGATTTTAAATTAGGCTTTATATTATAAATATAATTTTCTTCGAATCTTCGAATTTTATTTTCTTCGATTCGATCTTCGAAGCTTCGAAGACAAGAATATTATATTTTTTATAAGTATAAATTATTATAAATCGTGAAAATTAAGCTTTTCTTTTTAAACCGATGTCAAAAAGACTATTTTCTATTATACCTATTGCAGGAACAAATAGAATAAATCATAAGAAGTAAAAGGCTGTAGCAAATTGCCCTACTTCAACAAATGGAGAATTAGGATGTTCGCTCCCTATTCACAATAATATAAAGAATACTACTACCAACATTCAGAAGAATAATCTCATAAAAGGTCTAAATTGACTCCCTCTTATTCTTGAAGTATCTGTTATAGGCAGTACTAATAATATTAATAAAGAGGCAAACATAGCTATAACCCCTAACAATTTATTAGGAATAGATCTTAATATAGTATAGAAAGGTAAAAGGTATCATTCAGGAACAATTGAAGCAGGTGTAGACATAGGATTAGCTGGAATATAATTATCACTGTGACCAAGTAAATTAGGATATTGAGTAACAATAATAGCTAAAACTAAAAAGAACAGATAAATGGTTACAAGATCTTTGAATATAAAATAAGGATGCATTGCTGTTTTATCTAAATTACTTGAAATACCTAAAGGATTAGAAGATCCGTGTTCGTGAAGTGTAAGCATATGAATAATTGCTAAAGCAGCTAAGATAAAAGGTAAAAGATAGTGTAAAGAGAAGAATCTATTTAATGTAGCATTACCTACTGCGAAACCACCTCAAACGAATTCAACAAAATCAACACCAATCCAAGGAATAGCAGATAATAAATTAGTAATAACGGTTGCTCCTCAAAGGGACATTTGACCGTAAGGTAAAACATAACCAAGGAAAGCTGTAGCAATCATAAGAACTAAAATAATAACACCTATTGATCAAGGAGCTACTCTTGGACTTCTATAAGAATTATAGTAAATTCCTCTTCCAATATGAGCATAAACAAAAATAAAAAAGAATGACGCAACGTTTGCATGTGTATATCTTATTAGCCAACCATAGTTTACATCTCTCATAATATGCTCAACAGAATTAAAAGCTAAGTCCACAGTGGGCGTGTAGTGCATAGCTAAAAAGATTCCTGTTACTATTTGAATTCCTAAACATAAAGCTAATAAAGAACCAAAATTTCACATATAAGAAATATTAGAAGGTTGAGGCGAATCTACTAAATAGGAATTAAAAAGCCTTAATAAAGGATTTTGCTTTAAAATTCTCATATATATTTATTAAAATAAGATTTAAATTAAATAATCTAATAAACTTAATAGTTAATGTTTTTCGCAATTCTTCTTAAAATTTTAATAGTTATATGAAGTTAAGATCATGAACTATTATAAATAAATTTTTGTTCGAAGAGAGGTCGAAAAAAAAGTAACATTATCCTTGTCCTTTAGGAAAATGAAGAAAAAGAAATCTTACTTTACTTTTATTCCCTTTCCAAAAGAACAGAGACGTTTAACATTAAAAAAAATATTAAACAAAATACTACTAATTAATATAATTTTTTAATTCTATACCTAAAAAAGTACAGATTAAAAATTTTTAATAAAGAATTAAGTTATTATTTTTTTAGTTAAATATGATTGATTTAATACTATTTATACTTTCTTAAAATCAATTAAATTATTATTTTCAAGTATAAATATAAATAGTTTAACAATAAATTATTAAGTTATGAAAAATTTAACAAATAATGTTTTTGTATAGATATTAAAGTATTATTAGTGATATTTACAGCAAAATTTAGAAGTATCGAAGTATGTAAATAATTTCAAATAAAAATATGTATATAGCACAATATACTTATAAAAAAAAATACCAAATTTAAGGTATCTCTTTGACTAAAAAAATAGTCTTAGTCCTATTTAATACATAAGTATTTTATAAATAGAAATTTAAATTTAAATTTATACTTATTTATAAAAAAAATATGCTGTGGTTGATGCTATAGTTACTATAGAACCAGCACAAAAAAATATAAAATAACAAATAGAAAATAAAAAAAATAATTAAATATTTTAAGTTTATAATTCATTTTGTTATATTGTTTTTAAATCAATGACTTGATTAATTTAATATTATAGTTTAATTTTCTTTTCAACAACTCGAGATCGAGGAAAAAGATCTAAATTTTAGTTAAAAAAAAAGATCTAAATTTTAGTAAAAAAAGATCTAAATTTTAGTTAAAAAAAAGAAAATTTTGCCTTCTTCCTTATGACTAATAGTTTATGCTTTCTGCATAATGCCTACTATCTTCTTTTATATTTTTAATTGAATTTAATTTTTTGTTTAATTAAAATAATAAAATTATTATACTGCATTAATAAAATATTTTTATTAAGTTTATTAAATTATTTACATATTAGTTTAATTAATATTTATAGTTATTTTAAATTTTTAATTTTATAATTGGCCTTAAATTTTTTGTAAGTATTTTATTTTAATTAAGTCTTTGTCTTTAAATTTAGTGAAAATCTTTAAATTTGTATAAATTTGTTAAAATACTTTTTTCTGTCTTCGAAGCTTCGAAGATCGAAGCGAAGAGAATTAAGTATAAGATAAATTTTAGTATAGTAATAATATGAGTAATATGTTTTTGTATAAATTTAATATTAGCTAATATACATAAAAAAAATAATAGTTAGCATAAAAATAAAATAATAAAGATAAAATTAAAATAATAAAGATAAAAGTAATAAAAATATGCTGGTTATCACAGCACAAAAAAATTTTATATTTAAGTAGAAAAAAAAGTAGAAAAAAAAGTAGTAAAGTAAAAGTAAAATTAAATTTAAGAATAAGAATAAGAATAAGAATAAGAATAAGAATAAGAATAAGAATAAGAATAAGAGTAAGAGTAAGAGTATGAAGAAAATTTAAAAATAAAATAAGAAAAAAAACATTCACATTAAAATAAAAACTAACCTTTTAAAATAAAAAAATTTAGATTTACGTACCAACTTTTAAATAAACTTAAAATATAATTAAAATTTTTAATTTATAAAATTTTTAGTTATACATTAAATTTTTAATAATATATATTTTTTTTTATAACTTATTTTGATATTTTGGAAAATAGATTTTCTTAAATTAATCTCTAAGGGTAAAGTCTAAAACTTTATGACCTAATTCATAAACAAAACCTAATGTTAGAATTATAAAGAATACAAGAAAAATACTAAAACCGTAGTAAGATATTTTGTTTAAAGATATTGTTAAGGGAACAAGATAGAAAATTTCTAAGTCGAAAATTAAAAATAAAATTGCAACTAAATAAAATTGAATATGAAATGGATTTCTAGTTTGTCCGTAAATTGGGCTGAAGCCACACTCGAAACTTGTAGTTTTTTCTGGATCAGGATTAAAAGGAGCTAATAACAAGTTTAAAAATAATAAAATTAATATTAAAACAGGTAAAATTATAAAGAGTGTTATTATTGTAGGATTTATAATAGGATAACTCATCTTGGGTAAATATTAAGTATAAAAAATATTTAGAGCTAAAATGTGAGTGCTATTTAATAATAAATTAGGTTTAATTATAAATAGAGTTATAATTAAGGTTAATAATGAAATTAAAAAAGTAATTCCATTAGAAAGAATTTCTGTATCTAGGTTCGATCCTAGATTTAAATAATATTCTTTATTTTCTTTGCTTAATTCTAAATTGTTTTTATCTATTATTATAGCATGATTCATTAAAAAGGATAAGGCTTCTTTAAATTTTACATTAGATACATTCTCAAAATGTGAAACTTTTATTATTTTAAGATAGTAGTAAGCACTTATAACACTCATTATAATAGCTACAAAAGACAAGAATATAAATTCAGAAGATATTGAGGCATAAAGGACCTGTTGTTTTGCAAAGAAACCAAGAAGAGGAGGAACACCACCCATTGAGAAAAGACATATAGCTAAAGATAAACTTAAAATAGGATTTACATTAAATACTCCTTTTAATTCAGAAATGAAATTAATATCTTTCGCTAAAACTTCACTACTATTTTTATCTAAATCTAATTCAGAGTAAGGAAGTGTAATGTTTGCTTCCTTATTAGTATTTTGTTTATTAATAGTAATAGTATTATTTTGATCTAATTTAATAATATTTGTTAATGAACCTTTAAAATAAGATAAAGGATCTAATATAACACCAAAAGACAATAATATTAAAAAAATATTAAGATTTGTTATTGTATATTGAATTAAATAGAAGAAGAAAGATTCTATTGAAATTTCAGTATTTATAGATAAAGATAAAAGTAAAAACCCTATGTGAGAAATAGCACTAAAAGCTAGAAGCCGTTTTATTTTAACTTGAGATAGTCCTAATAAAGCACCAATAATCAAAGAAATTAAAGAACTTAAAATTAAAAGATTTTGTGGTAAATAAAAATTTTCAGAAGAAGTAAATTTCAATATATCATTTGTAATTGAAATTGAATCTGGAGTAAAAATATTCACACTATCTATTATGGTTGTGCCTTTTTCTTGTAACCAATGTTGACTTCCAAATAAATAAGATTCAAATGTTGTTAAAGATTCTGGTAGGAGTAAAGAATACTCAGTAAATGATCTACCTGATATTACAAAAATATTAAATAATTCAAATAATAAAATAAATATAGATAATTTAGGAATTAAAACTAATCAAATAGTTACTTTTGTAGGCACTTTATCATATACATCAGGAGCTCATTGATGGAAAGGTGCAGAACCCAACTTAATTAATAAACCTGTTACAATAAATATTATACCACTTTCTAATCATAAATTAAAATTTGATTGACTAAATATTAAATTGAAAGAATTATAATTAGGAAAGGCTAACATAGTTAAAGATTCAAATTGAGTTAGTCCTGTAGAACTATAAATTAAACCTATACCTAATAATATAAAACAAGAAGCTAATCCACCTATTAAAAAATATTTTAAACCTGCTCCAGTAGCTGGAATAGAGTTTTTATTTAAACTTGAAAGTATATAAAGAGAGAAAGATTGTAATTCAATAGAAATATATAAAAATAATAAATCAGAAGAAGTTATTAAACAAGAAGCACCTAATAAATTAAATAAAATAATTAAAGGGTAGTTAAATAATCAACCAGCCTGTATAACTAAAGAACCAATATTTTCAGGTCTTTCGTTATCATTTAAATTTATTTTATTTGGAAGTAAGGAAATTAAAATTAAAGAACCTATAAAGTATATAAACATTTCTATTATTTGATTATAATAAGAAATATTTAAAAAACCACTATAAATACTTATTCCTGTACCAATATTTTTGATATTTAACATGTTTCCAATTAATAAAATACTAAAAAAAATACTTAAACAACTAAGTCTAATAAAACTTAAATTTGATAAATTGTTTTTAAACCAAGGTAAAGACTTACACAATATACTTAAAAGGATCAAAAAGATGATCATTTGTTTTAATCTCTTAAAGTAAAAAAGTATACTTAATATTTTATAAGTTTTATTTTAATTTTTATTTATTTTTTCTTTTATTCTTTTAAGTTTAATTTTCTTCCTTCGAACCGAAGAAGTTTAATTAAAGTAAAGCGAAAGCAACTTCATAAAATCAGACAAAAATAAAACAGACTCATAATTTAAGAATAAGAAAAACATAGCAGATAATCCGCAAAAGCATAAGTAGAAAAACCTAAAATTTAAACAAATGCAAAGTATAAGAAAAGTAAAAAGTAAAAAGTAAATTTAATAAAATAATGTATACTAAAATAAAATATAAATTTAAAAAAAATATTTTTAATGCTAATTATTATTAAAACTCCATAAAAAAAGGGGATTAGTTTAAAGTAAGGGGCAAATAAGGTTTAAGATTAAATTTAAAGTAAATTAGATTTAGAATTTTATTTCTTCCTTTTATTAGAAGCCTAAGACTAGAAGCTTCGAAGATCGGAGCGAATAAAAAATTAGAAAAAATTTAAAATCTAAATACAATTAAGAATATTTAAATAACTAATTTATGTTTTTTCTGCATACAAATAAAAATTTAAATTGTTAACCTAGCTTCTGTTATTGGTCTAGTATTGTGTACTTTGTTAAATTACTTAAAACATGTAAGTCTTTATTTAAGTTAGATATTAATAAAGGACTTAATGCAAGTAGATAGCACCTTTGATGTATGAACATACAAGAATACAGAATACATATGCTTGTATCACTGAAACACCAAGTTCCAACAAAAGAATACCTAGGAATACACCAAAAGGAATTAGTGTTAAGAAGAATACTATTACACTGCTTGTAAACATTTTAAATAAGAAATTAGATAATATAGTCATAAGAATATGACCAGCGGTAATATTACTAAATAATCGAACTCCTAGAGAGATTGCTCTTGAACAGTATGATGCTAATTCAACTCAAACTAATAATGGTGCTAGATTTAAAGGACAACCTTCTGGAACAAAAGTACCAAAGAAATTAAATTTATGAATAGATACAGCCAATATTGTGAAACCTAAAAAAATAATAAAACTTAAACCTAATGTAAGTATTGCAGATGTCGTGATGGCAAAATTGTAAACAATATTTCCTACTAAATTAGAAATTAAAACAAAAAAGAATAATGAATATATTAAAGGTAAAAAAATTTCATGGTTAGAACCTATTTGGCTCTTTACCATTGATAAAATAGTAACATATATACTTTCAAAAAAAATAGATCATTTTGAAGGTATAAGTGAATTTTCATTATTACTTAAAATATGTAAACCTATAATAATAAATAAAATTATTAAAGAATACAAACCAAAATTAGTTAATGAAATATGAAAATTTCCAATTAAAGCAGAAGAAAATCCTAAAAGACTTACTACTTCAAATTGATCTAAAGGAGAATGAATGAACATAATAATATAAATAGAGAGATAAACTTTTATTTTATAATACCTTTAAGGCCAATTAAATTTAAATTATAAAATAATATTGTAATTAAATTTTATAAAAATAGTATATAAAATTTATTATTTTTATTAAAATAATAAATTTTAGTCCTATTTAAAATCCAACAAAATTCTTTCATTTATTTTTATAAATTATGACTTAAATTATTTAATATTGAATAAGTAGAAAAAGTATACTTAATACTTTATAACTTTTCTTTTATTTGATTAAAAGTAAAAGAAAAAAAATAATTTAAACTAATAAAAATATAAAAAAAAGAAAAATATACTTGGTAACAATTATTTGCGTAGTGTATTTTTAATTTTAGTTTAGAATAAATAATTTAGATCAATATTAAATTAAAGTGGATATAAATTAAGATATTTTACTTAATTTAGTTATGTACATCCGTACAACTTGTTGAAAAGTAAATAAAGGTAAAATAAATTTAGAGAAAATAAAAATTAATACAATTAAAGCAAAAATAACAAATGATAGTTGATTTAAAAAATAAAAAGGAAGAAGTTGAGGCATCGTTTAAAAAAAGTTTAAAAATTTAGGTTATATTAAAACCTATTAGCTCTTTTTTAAATAAAATTAATACACAAGGCAATAAATTTAAAATATCTATTAATCAATATATTTTAAAATTTAATTAAAGGGTATATATTTTTTTAAGTTCCTTTAATTAAAACTTTGCCTTTTTTATTGTTTAAGAGTAAACCCTCTATTATTATATTAAAGTTTAAATATCTAAATATTTTTTGATAATTTCAATAATGAAAATAAAAATGAGGATTGGAGATTAAATTTGTATTAAAATATTATTGTCCTTGTCCTTGTCCTTGTCTTTGTCCTTTAGGTAGAGGTAGAGGTAGAGGTAGAAAATATTAATTTAAATTTAGATTGAAAATAATATTTAACAGTTAAATTTTCATAAGGATATTTTTGCGTATATTAAAATTTTTCTATAGCATTGGTGGTGGTATTCGATATTCGGGTTTCTGGGTGCTATAACCACTAGATCAAAACATATTTTTCTTCCTCTCTCCGAATCGAAGGAAGATTATTTTTAAAGAAAAAAGTGTTTTATATTGCTTTTTTTTAATTTTCCTATTATTGTTTTTTTAAATCTTCGCTTCGATCTTCGAAGCTTCGAAGCCTTAAGGAAGACAGAAAATCTAGGCAAGATATTTCATAACTATTAACAGAAGCAAGCATTTTGTTTAATTAAAAAAAATGTTTTTAAATTAAAAGTTAAATTTTAAAAAGAAATAATAAAATAAAAATAACAAAATAAAATTCTTGTCTTCGAATCGAAGAAAGAAATAATAATATAAATTAAAAAAGAAATAAAAAGAAATGTCATATTTACTTAGAATTAGAATTATTTAGTATAACTTCTTCGAAGAAAGAGATAATTCTTATGTATTTTTTGTTAATTTTGTTATTGTAATATATAAGCTCAAGAAGATTCGAACTTCTACAGATTCCTTATCAAGAAATTATTCTACCCTTAAATCATGAGCTTTGGTTAAAAATTTAAATGTAAATATGTTTATATACTTTAATATATGCAAAATATGTTTATATACTTTATTTTGGTTTTAAATTTTAGGTTTAAATATATTTCGGAATATTTCTCCTACCATCTTCTTTCTTAGAGAATAAGAAATTTATTTTCTTACTTTAATAAAAGTATAATATGCAATCATTTGACAATAGCGAATAAAAAGTTTAATTTATAATTTATAATATGAATTATTTATCTACTTTTAATTATAATAAGAATTATTATTCTACTTTTAATTAATTGAATTAGAATGATGATGTGCTTTTGTTTTATTTTAAATGCAAATATTTATAAATATTTATATTTATATTTAAATAATATTAATTTAAATTTAATGAGACTAATCTTTTTCTCCTCAATAAAAACAAAAGTTTAGTTCTTCCTTATTTATTTTTTCTTATTTATTCTTCCTTAAAAATTAAATTTTAATTTTGAAATTTTAAATTTGAAATTTTAAAAAGATTGAAACGGAAAAAATATTTGTTTTTATTTTTTACATTTAAATTAGTGTAGAATCCGGACATAGTGAGATTCGAACTCACGACTTATTCAGTAATCGTTTTCAAGACGATCGTATTAAACCAACTCTACCACACGTCCTATGTTTATTTTCTATTTTTTTTTAATTAATAAGTGTATCACAGCACAAAAATTAAAATATTTGTTTTTATCTACTATTACTATTAAAAACTATAAAGCTGGCTCTTTTTTTCTTTTTTCTTTTTTTATTTGTTTATTTTTTTTTATTTTTATTTGAAAAGATCATTAAAAAAGATAAAATTTGTTCCTGTCCTTTATTTAAATAAAATTTATCTTCGAAGCCCTAAGGAAGACAGAAAAATAAATGATTAGAAGAAATTAAGTGGGCTGGTGGTTGTTCTGGCCTGTCTTATTATTGATTCATGATTAATAATTAATTAAAAAAAGGAAAAGATACATAACGTAAGGAATGAAAAAAAATATCATTTTTTTATTTTTCTTATTTTTATTATATTTTTGTTTTGATTTATGAAATTTTAATAAAAGAATTTTAACTTTCTTTTAGATTTTTTAATAAAAATAATTAATAATTAAGAGTAATAATTAAGAAATAATAAATAAGAATTAAAAAAATAATTTAACAAATAAAATATAATTAAATATTATAAAATAATAATAATAATTAATTTTCTGGTTGGTGCTAGCCTATCATACCTAACATACTTAGCATACCAAACATACAAAAATGTTTTTCTTCTTACTTAAAGAAAAGAAAAGAAAAATAAAATTAATATATATTTAAATTTAATATATATTTAAATTAATATATATTTAAAAATAAAATACTTATGCTTTAAAAAATAAATTTTTTTATTATTACTTATTATTTACTTATTTTTTTTTAATTTATTTTGTTAAATAAACGTTTGTATTATAACAATAACTATAAATTTTGTTTTTATGAGCTGTAAAGGAATCGAACCTCTCCCAATCAATATGATCAATTATTTTACAGATAATCCCTTTTTCCATTCAGGCAACAGCCCTTTTTTAACCATAATACAATAAATTAAAAATCTCTTCGAAGTCGAAGAAATTAAAATTATAAATATATTATTAGATGTTTCCTTAATAGTTTTAATTATATTATTAATATAATTTATTTAAAAATAATGTATACTTAATTAAAGGTTTTTTTTTATAAAAAATCTCTTCGAAGTCTTCGAAGTCGAATAAAAATTAGGTGTTCTTTTAAAATATTTAAATGATCAGGAAGTATCCTAAATTACACTGTTAATAATTTAATTAATAAAAATTAATGAATAAATTTAAAATTAATAAAATAAAAAATAAAATAAAATGAAAAACACAATTTTAAGTCTTAACACAATTTATACTTATACAAATGACGATTTAAGCAAAAAGAATACTATTATAGCAATGATACCTAATTTTGGGTACAGAGAAATTACATTATCTTCTTCAGGAATTAAAATATTTAAAAAAACACGAAATAACAAAATAAGTGAAATAATACAAAATAAAGAATCTTCGAAATGATTAGATAGAGATCTTAATTTAGATGATATTAAAAACTTTAGAAAGTATATTAATTAATTTACCTTTACACTATGTAATTATAATTTAAAAATAAAAATTTAAATTTAAAATTTTATTTTTATTTTATAATTACATATGATTTAGAATCATCTAAAAATATAATTATAAATAATAATATTTCAATGGTAAATTTAATTAATTATATAGATTCTTGTTATTATTTATGATTAAGGGATTTAGATTCAGATATTTTAACTAAAGATAATAAAGAATATATAAAATTGTATTGAAAAATTAACGATATACTAGCTTGTCCACCAAATATATTTGATAATTCTGAATCAAGTACAATTGAATTAGATAATAATAGTATTTTAGATACTGAATTTAACATATTTAATGATGATATAAAAATTTTACAAGATTATCAATTAATATGTAATTTAGATTATTCAAATCCAAATCAGGATCAAAATTTTATTTTATTAATTTTATTTTAAAAATATTATAAATGAAATTATAAATAATCATTCTTCTTTTATAAATTTTAATTTTATTCGACTTCGAAGAGATTTTTATTTTAACTAAAATTAAAGTAGTTTTAAATTATTAAATTATAGAATTATTTATAAGTGAAAGGGAAAAAAGAGATTTTTATTCTCTCTAATAGAGCATGTACCTATTTTAACGTATTTTTCCCCTTAATTTATCTCTATGATTTTTACTTTTTTTATGAATTTTATTATTTTTTATTATTTTTTTTTTTTATTTTTTTATTTTGATTTAGTGATAAGTTCAAGTGTTTTTTAACTTATTTGAATTATGCTTAATATAATAATTACAACCTTTTTGTTATTTCTTTTTTTTACGTTGATTCAAAATATTGAATAAAATTATTTTTTTGTCTTCGAAGCTTCGAAGAAAATTTAATTAAATTTAATTAGCTTTAAATTTCCACTAAATTAGTTTGAAATAACTCGTAATTCGTATTATGTTTATCAAATTCCTACAGAATCTTATAAGCCTTTCTGTAATGTATAAAATCATTGACCCGTAAGTCGGGAGAGGTGAAATAATCCTTATTTTAACATTTAACATGATAAGTTTATTTACAACACTATTAATTATATGAACTTTTTATTTACTTTCTTTTTTTTATCTTATTCCCTAAGAAAGAAGATTATTTTTAACAAAAATAAAAATATAGATAATAATATTAAATATAATACTATTATTAAGGATAAAAACTTTTTAATATTTAAAGATAATTTATTTAACTTATATTATTTTATATTAATTATTTTTATTTCATATTTATTAAAATTCAATATTTTAAATTATTTATTAATTAAATTTAATTATTTATTTTTATTTAATTTCTTCGATTCGAAGACTTCGAAGACAAGAGTTTTAATTTATTTTATAATTATTTATTTAACTAAGGATAAAGTAATATTTAAGTTATTTAATTATTTTAATTTAATAAAGTATTTATTTTCATATATAGAATTTAGTAACAATCTAAATTTTCTTTCTCCTAAAGGAAAGAAGAGCATAGTTACATCTAAATTTTATAATTTATTTTATAAGCCAAAAACATTAAATATTAGAAATGCTGTATTTTTATCTACATCTTCTAAGTCTGCAGATAATAAATTTAATCATTATACTTATTCTACAGATAAGGAAACAGACGAAAAAATATTAAATCAACATAATTTAAGTTTTAAATCAAATGAAACAAAAGACGAAATTAAATCTAAAGTCGAAATAGAGATTAAATCTAAGGACGAAATTAAACTTAAATCTGACATTATAAAAAAAAATAAATTATTAAAAAATAACAAAATCTCTTCGAAGGTTCGAAGTCGAAGAAAAACAAAATAATAAAATAAAAACAAAAGAAATAAAATCTAAGAAAGGTTTTTATGGTTATAAAGATGTTTATTATTTAGGGAATTGTATAGAATTAGATACAAAATTAAATTTAGAATTAAAATTCTTGTCTTCGAATCGAAGAAAAAGATTTTTAGATACTTTAACAGATAATTCAACTTTTACAGTTTTACCTACTTTAAGAAATGAATATGGAAAAAGCAATTCTATAACTGTTTCTTTATCTAAGTCTATAAAAATAACTAAAAATACTTCTTCTTCTTTATTAAGTATCAAATTATTACAATTAATTAGAACGAAGGTATTAATCTATAATTGGGAAATAACAAATTGTGAAGTTTTCTTAATGAGCAGACCTTGATTAACTGACGACGAATTTAATGCTCCTCTTTCAGAAGTAAATAAAGTTTTGGAACAAAATCTTGAAAATGAAATTAAAGAAAAAGTTTTAGATTCAAATAAATCTTCTAAATTAAAAGTTTATGACTATGAAAATATTTTTATGGATAAATATGGAGATCCTATTTTTGATTCAAAAAGCAATCAAGTAGGTTTCAAATTAAATACAAATGAATATGCTAGTGTTAAAACTTTCTATAATAAAGAATCTAATTTATGTAAAGAAGTTCAAATTAAAGAATTTAATAAAAAAAATTTAACCTTTGAAAATGAAACTCTTATTTCTTGATTGGATGTACAAACTGAAAAAGGATTTACAAGAAACTTTAATGATTTTAAATATTTTTCTTCGAAGATGATACTGAAAATAAAATTTACAATATAGAAAAAAGTTTTAACTGTAAAGATTTTCCTTTGGGTGAAAAACTTATAAATTTAGACGATAATATTGGAACGATAGATCTAGAAACTTATGGAACTAATCTAGGGTTAGGATGTCAAAAAGTTTTTGCTTGTGGTTGAAGTATAAAAAATAAAACTGAACTATTTTATATTAAACCTAGAGAAACAAGTGAACATTTAGTTAATAGACTTTTCTTAGATATTTTAAATAATTCAGAATTAAATGGTTATACTTTTTATATTCATAATTTAGGTAGATTTGATTCTATTTTTATTTTAAAATCTTTAATTAAAAATAATAAAATAAGTATGACTCCAGTTTGAAAAGATAATGGTGTACTATCTGTTACAATTAAATATAAAGATATGAAAATAAAACTATTAGATTCTTTACAGTTAATTAAAGGTAATTTAAATAGTATATTAAAATCTTTTAATTGTAATATTATGAAAGGACATTTTCCTTATAGTTTCGTAAATAAAAGTAATTTAAATTATATTGGAAATAAACCAGATATTAGTAAATATAATAAAATAACTCAAGATGAATATGATTTAATACCCTTTGATAATTGAGATCTAAAAAAAGAAACTCTTAAATATTTAAAAAAGGAAACATTAAAATATTTTCAATCAGTATAAACTTAATATGACAGATTATAGAACATTCCCTGGATTATCTTTAGGAATATTTACATCAAAGTTTTTAAATAATGATAACGCTAACAATCTTAAAGTAATTAAAGGTGAAATTGAAAAAGAAATTAGAACTGGTTACTTTGGTGGAAACGTTGATGTTTATATTAACGAAGTTAAAACTGCTTATTACTACGATATGAACTCACAATACCCTTTTGCTATGCTTAATGATATGCCTGTTGGTGATCCTGTATTAACTTATGAAAAAGATTTAAATAAATATTTTGGTTTTGTTTACGGTGAAATAACATGTCCTGATAGACAAAATTTATTAGTTCCATTTATTCAATATAAAAATTATAACCACTTTATTAATTCTTGCCCTAGAGGAAAGTTCAAAAGAATGATCTTCTCTGAAGAAATTAAGTATGCTCTCAAATTTGGATATAAAATTAACATTGAATATGGTTACCAATTTGAGAGAGGTAAAGATATATTTAAGGATTATATTGATTATCATTACGAAATTAAAAAAACTGCTAAAGATAATATTACTAAAAATATTGCTAAGTTAGGATTAAATTCACTTTATGGTAGAATGGGTATGAAAGATATTGTTGATCATGTTAAGGTTGTTGATAAGTTTGAGTTAGATAAATTAGATAAGAAATTTAACCATGAAATTATTGCTGAACTTGATAATGAAAAGTTTTTAGTTAGAATAGGTAGCTCTTTATCTAGTTAAACTAAAAAACTTCTTACACCTAAAGAACATGATGATTATAATGAACAATCTGAAAAAGGTGTTCCATCATGTGTTCATATTGCTGCTGCTATTGCTGCTTATGCAAGAATGTCTATTAATGAATTTAAAAACATTCCAGGTAATCCTTGCATTATGTCTGATACTGATTCTGTTGTTTTACCTAAACCTTTACCTAATAATTTAGTTGGAAAAGAACTAGGAGATATGAAACTAGAATATATTATAAAACATGGAATATTTATTAGAAAGAAATTTTATTATATTTTAGATGATAACGGTAATGAAACTATGAAAAGTAGTGGAATAAATTCTAAATTGTTAGATAAAAATAAATATATTAAATTATTTTTTATTTTCTTCATTCTATATTTTTTTTTGTCGGATCCAATTTATTCTAGATATCTAGAATAAATATCAAACTTATTTAAAATAATTATAAATTAAATAAATTTAGTCTATTAATTTAAAAGTTAATAAACTCCATAGTTTAAATTAAATGTAGATCATTAAATCACGATCTACTTTTATATGATTTAAAAAAATTAAATTTTAAATAATAAATAAATCATTAAAATCATTAAAAATAGTGTTAGATGTAGTTGTGGCGGCGGAAGGATTATTAGATTAAATATTAATATTTATACTTTTTTCAACTAAAGATAGAGTTATTTCAAATTTAGTGTATTTCTTTTTCCCAATAAAAAGGTGTGTAAAATAAAAATATTTCTCTATTTTATTAATATTTTATAAATATTTATTCTAAAGAATATAGTACATTAATTTTCTTTTTTTATTTGTTTTTTTCATTTAAAATTCTTGTCTTCGAATCGAAGAATTTAAAATTTATTTTTTATTTTCTTCATTCTATATTACCTGTCTTCTTCTTATTAATTAATAAGAATCTAAGAAGAAATTTAAGAAAATAAAAATATATTATTCTTAACTTAAAAATAACTAGAGTTACTATTCAGTAATTCTTTAATTAAACTTTAAATAAATATTTAAAGTAATTTACATTTCAAAATGATACAACCAATTTTAACTATTATGTTAATTTATACTATTTTAATAGTATCTTTTTATTTATATTTTTTAAATCCTAAGTTTAAAAATTTAAACTTAACTTTTAAAAGCGCAAGTCTTATTAAAGACAAAGAATTTATTTTATTTAAATTTTCTTTAGACAGATTTTATTATACATCTTCAATTATTTTATTTTATTTTATTTTCGAGAATAATGGTTTAAACTATTTAATTGAATTTAATCCTTATTTTATTTTTATTTTATTTATTATTCTATTTTGTTATTCTATTTTATTGAGTAATATCTTTAACCTAAATTTATTTAGATTATACTTAGGTATAAAAAATTTTATTTATTTACTTAACAGTATAAATTTATTACAATACTCTTTTAATTACAGCAGAGTAAATAAGTTTTCTTTAGACGGTCAAAAAAGAAATTATTCTACTTTAAATAAAAATAATGAAAAAGAATCCAGTGAATTAAAATTAAATCTTGACAATGAGTCTTATTCAGACTTAGAGTCGGATAAAACAGAATTTAATTTAATTAAAGAACAAGCTATTAGTAAGTTTAAAAAAACTTACGGCGGAGGTTTTTTAGGTTATACTCTTATCCATAGCTTAGGGAGTGTTTCTTATTTAATTAACTCTGAAAGTGCTAATTTTATTGAAATTTATATTAAATTCTTAGTCCCTAAAATTAAAATTTATCTTAATGAAATTCCTGAAAATGTAACTTATTCTATTTTACCTGTTTTAAGAAGGGAACAAGAAAACGGAAAATTTAAAACTGTTACTACAACTAAATCCATAAAAATAACTAGATTTACTTCTTGTGATCTTCTAGCAAAAAGAATAGTTCACTCCTTATTAAATATTTTATTAATTTATAATATCAAAGATAATGACATTGAACTTTTAATTATAGGTAGACCTTGATTAGATGCTGACGATTTTAACGTTAGTATGTCTGAAATTACAAGGGTTATGGACAGTCAGATTGAAAAAGAATTTACAAGTCCTGAGACCTCTCTAAGATTAGGTAACAAAATTTACTCTAATAAAGCTTTTAAACTTCATTCTTACGAGTATGATACTGTCCACATGGACGATTATGGTGATCCTGTTTTAGATAAAAACAATCTTTTAATAGGATATAAGATTAACGAATCAGAATATGTTACTATAGAAACTGGATATAACGAAAACTTTCAAATTTACAATAAAGTTTCAGTTAAAGAGTATAAAGAAGTAAACCTAACTTTAAAAGACGAAACGATTAATTCTTGAGTAGATACTAGAACAGAAAAAGGATTTGTTAGAGAGTTAGGTGTTAATAAATATTTTTACGATAAATTTAACAGGATTACTAATGTAAAGGTAAGTTTCAATTATAATCAGTTTCCCCTTCACAAAAAGGACTTAGAGTTAAACGTTAAGATTGGAACACTAGACTTTGAAACTTATGGTTTCAACCTGGGCTTAGGGCATCACAAAGTATATGCTGCAGGTTTAGCCACTAAAGATAAGACAGATTTATATTACATTGAACAAGGTGAAACAAGTGAACAATTTGTTAATAGATTCTTTTGAAATATTTTTATTAATAATAATTTAAATGGTTATACGATTTATGCCCACAACTTAGGTAGATTTGATTCAATATTTATAATTAAATCTTTAATAAAAAATGAAAATATTAGTTTAACTCCAATTTGAAAAGACGATACTATTCTTTCTTTAACAATTAAACATTTGGACAAAAAAATAGTTCTATTAGATTCCTTACAATTAATACCCGGAAGCTTAAAAGATATTCTAGAGTCATTTAATTGTAAAATAACTAAAACTAAATTTCCTTATAGTGTCGTTAATAAGAAAACACTATTTTATAAGGGTAAAAAACCTTCTGTAAATTTCTATAAAGATATATCAGATCAAGAATATTTAACTATACCTGAAAATAATTGGGATTTAAAAAAAGAAACTTTAAAGTATTTAAAATCTGATGTTGAAGGATTGCTTGAAGCTATCTTAAAATTTAATGACAATATTTTTAATAAATATCAATTAAATATTACTAAATTTAAAACGTTACCTAGTTTAGCCCTTGCAGCTTATACTTCTTCTTACATTCCTAAAATTTTAATATCTGAATTTAAAGTAATTAAAGGTGACTTAGAGACAGAGATAAGATCCAGTTACTTTGGAGGAAACGTAGATGTTTTTATTAACGAAATAAATAAAGGTTATTTATATGATATGAATAGTCAATATCCTAAAGCAATGTTAAATGATATGCCTGTAGGAGATCCTGTTTTATCTTTAGAGTATGACTTAGATAAAATCTTTGGGTTTGTATATGGAGAAATTTATTGTCCTGATGAACAAACACTTCTAGTTCCTTTCATCCAACATAAAGATCCTCTATGAAAAATAAATAGTTGCCCAAGAGGATCCTTTAAAAGACTAATATTTTCTGAGGAAATAAGATATGCTTTAAAGTTTGGTTATAAAATAGATATTGAATATTGTTACCAATTTGAGAGAGGTAAGGATCTGTTTAAGAATTATGTTAACGACCACTATGAAATGAAAAGAAATAGTAAAGATCCAATCCAGATATTAATTTCTAAGTTGTTTTTAAACTCTTTATATGGACGAATGGGTGTTAAAGATATAGACAATAACATGAAGATTATTTCTAAAAAAGAAGTTAATAACTTAGATAAAAACACCAATATCTCTATCATCTCTTAATTAAGTGAAGGTAAATATTTAATAAAATATAGTGGAAAAATAACTGAAAATATAAAAAAGCTTTACTAAAAAGATTCTTTAGTCCTTAAAGAAAATAAAACTGAAAACTTTAGCAAGAAAGAAATAAGAGATTTAGGAATAAATAAATCCAGAAATATTCCTTCGGCCATTCATATTGCAGCAGCCATTTCATCTTACGCTAGAATATTAATTAATGAATACAAAAATATCCCTGGTAATCCTTGTATCATGAGTGATACTGATTCAGTTGTCCTAACTTATCCTTTACCTGAGCATTTAATAGGTAAAGAACTAGGACAACTGAAGTTAGAACATGAAATAAAAAAAGGAATTTTTATAAGAAAAAAATTATATTGTATTATAAACTCAAAAAATGAAATAATTATTAAGTCTAGTGGGATAGATTCTTCAAGATTAAGTTATGAATCCTTTATAAAATTATTAAATGGAGAAACATTTGAAATAGAAAGAACTAACTTTAATGTAGAATGAAAAACGTTAAATATTAAAAAATATTTATTTAAGTTTAAAAGTGCTTTTTCTTCTAAAGAATCTAAGTGTGCTTTTAATTTTAAATAATATTAAAATATTATTATTATCAACAATTTTTATTTACTCCTTAACAATTAATCTAACTTTTTTTTATATATTTTTTTTTTACTATATTTTTATCTTATCTTTCTTTTCTTACATTTTATTAAAAAAAAATATTAAACAATTTAAAACTGGATACCAAAGTATCTTTAAGGATAAAGAGTTTATTTTATTTAAATTTAATTTATTTAATTTATATTATTTTATTTTAATTATTTTTACTTCCTTTATTCTAAAGGTTTATGGACTTAATATTATATTCTTTTCACCTTACTATTTATTTATTTTAATTTTATTAATTATCCTATTAACTAACAATTCTTTTGTATTATTTTTATTTAATATTTATAATAAATTTAATTTAATAACTAATGAATTTAAATTAGAAAACTTAAGTTTAAATAAAGAAAGTGTTTTAAAATATAATAACACTTATAAAAAAACTAATAAAGAATTTAAATTTAATTTAAATAGACAGTTTTCTACTTACAACAATACAGATAAAAATACAAGTGATACGCACTTTAATTCAGAATTAAATTTAGATTATGAAAATGAATTAGACACAAAAGAAGTTCCTTTAATTAAGGAACAAGCTATTAAAGAATTTAAAAAGACTTATGCTAGAGGTTATTTAGGTTATAGTTATTCTTATAGCTTAGGTAGTGTTTCACACTGAATGTACGCAGATGAAGGATATCTTATTAAACAATATACAAAGGAAATAGAAATTAAACTTATAGATTATCTTAAAGATATCCCTGAAAACATTACTTATTCTATTTTACCTATTTTAAGAAGAGAGTTAGATGGTAGTGAATACCAGACTATTACTGCTACTAATTCTATTAAAATAACTAGATTTAGTAATAGTAGCCTGTTAGCTGAAAGATTAGCTCACGCCTTAATGGATAAACTATTTGTTTATAGAGTTTTTGGTCTTGATGTAAGTTTCTTTATACTGAGCAGACCATGATTAAACGCTGATGATTTTAACATTAAATTAACTGATGTTACAAAAAAATTAGATAAACAATTAGAAATAGAAACCTACGGTAATAGTATTACTGTCTTAGTTAATAATAAAATCTTTTCAGATAAAGTTTTAAAACTACAAAGATATTTATATGACGATATCTTCATGGATAATTATGGTGATCCAATATTAGATAAAAATAAAAACTTAATAGGTTATAAAATTAATGAAAACAAACATATAACAATAGAAACTTTTTATAATGATGAAAACTTATTATGTAATAAAATTATTATTAAAGAATTTAATAATAAATCTTTATCCTTTATAGGTGAACCTATTGATTCTTGAGTTGATATTAGAACTGAATCAGGATTTATTAGAGAATATAACAACAGAAAATACTATTATGATAAATTTAACTGTATTACTAATGTAGGAATAAACTTTTCATGCCCTCAATTTCCTTTACATAAAAAGGATTTAAACAAAAAAGATAAAATCGGGACATTAGATTTTGAAACCTACGGTACTAATCTAGGTATGGGTCATCACCAGGTTTATGCTGCTGGTTTTTCAATTAAAGGTAAAACAGAACTAAAATATATTGAACCTGGTGAAACAAGTGAGAATTTTATTAACAGATTTTTTTATTATATTTTAAATAATAATAAATTAGATGGATATACGATCTATGCACATAACTTAGGAAGATTTGATTCTTTATTTATAATTAAAGCTTTACTATTAAATAAAGATGTTGAATTAATCCCTATTTGGAAAGATAATGCTATCTTATCTTTAACATTAAAACATAATGATACAAAGTTAATGTTATTGGATTCTTTACAATTAATTCCAGGTAGTTTAAATGAACTACTAGAATCATTTAATTGTAAAAATAAAAAAGGTATTTTCCCTTATAAAGCAGTTAATAAGAAAACACTATTTTTTAAAGGTGATAAACCCTCAATAAACTTATACGAAAATATTTCAAGTCGGGAATATCAAGCAATCCCTAATACAGATTGAAATTTAAAGGATGAAACATTAAATTATCTTAAATCTGATGTTGAAGGATTGCTTGAAGTTGTTACAAAATTTAAAGAAAATATTTTTAATAAATATCAGTTAAATATAATTAATTATAAAACTTTACCTTCTTTAGCTTTAGCTGTTTACACTTCTTCTTACATCCCTAGTAGTTTAGTGCCAGATTTTAAGATGGTTAAAGGAGACTTAGAACAGGAAATAAGAAGTTCATACTTCGGAGGTAATGTTGATGTATTTATTAATGAAATCGATAAAGGATACTATTATGATATGAACTCTCAATATCCAACAGCTATGTTAAATGATATGCCAGTTGGTGAACCGGTTTTATCTTTAGAAAATGATCTAAACAAGATATTTGGTTTTGTTTATGGTGAAATAATTAGCCCAGACGAAAGTATTTTGCAAGTTCCATTTATACAATATAAAGATCCAATTTGAAAGTTGAATAACTGCCCAAGGGGTAAATTTAAAAGATTAATATTTTCGGAGGAAATTAAGTATGCTCTTAAATTTGGATACAGAATAAATATAGATTATTGTTATCAATTTAAGAGAGGGAAGGATTTGTTTAAGGATTATATCAACGATCACTATAAATTAAAAAGTTCCACAACAGATCCCGTTCAAAAAACTATTTCTAAATTATTCTTAAACTCTCTTTATGGAAGAATGGGTATGAAAGAAATAGACAATGTATTGAAAATTGTTAATAAAAAGGAAGCTGATAATTTAGATAGAAATACTAATGTTTCAATAATTTCTGAATTAGATAATGATATGTACATGGTAAGATACAATGGAAAAATAACTGATAATCTTAGAAAACTTTATACAAAAGACCTTTTAAAAACAGAAAAAAATAATTCAAAACCTTTAAGTAAAGTTGAATTAAGAAGATCAGGATTTAATAAAAGTAGAAATGTTCCTTCTGCTGTTCATATTGCTGCGGCTATATCATCATATGCAAGGATATTAATTAATGAATATAAAAACATTCCAGGTAATCCTTGCATAATGAGTGATACCGATTCAGCAGTGCTATCTAAACCTCTACCTGATCATTTAGTTGGAAAAGAACTAGGTCAAATGAAATTAGAACAAGAGATATCTAAAGGAGTATTTATTAAAAAGAAATTATACTACTTGTTAAATTCAAAAGGTCAAGAAATAATAAAAGCTAGTGGTATTGATTCTAATAAATTAAATTATAGTTCCTTTAAAAGACTGTTAAATGGAGAAACCTTAGTAATAGATAGAACTAACTTTAATGTTGAATGAAAAACATTAAATATTAATGTGGTAAGTTCAAAGATAGAAATTCAAGGACTAAAAGGAGAAGTTAAAACAATTTATAACACTGTAGATGTTAATTTTAAGTTCTTAATTGTTCATCCTTTGTTCCCATTAGAAAATATTGTAATTCAGGATAAAGAAAATACTATTTTAGTTAAAGATAACGACCAGTTTATATTATTTTCTAATTTTGAAATCTTTTTCTTTTTATTTACTACTTTATTATTTTTTATTTTTATTTTTATTTATATTTTAATTTTTAAATAGTTTAATTTATTAAACTATTAATAAATTTGACTCTTTAAATAAAGAATTTTATTAACTATATGTTTAGGTATTAACTAAGTTAAGCCTATTGCTCGTTTTTATTTAGTTAAAATTTAAATTTTAAATTTTAAAGAAATAAAGACCGCAAACTTTTATTACTATTAATCAAGATCAACCCCTTTTTTTATTAAATACTACATAATTAAATTAATTATAAGTAGTTTAGAGGTATGTCCTAATAGTTAAGTTCTAACCAAAGAATATTATAAATTAGGTCAATAGTTAACAATAACTATTCAAGGATTATATTAATTAATATAATTCCGCGTTAAAATAATATTCACATTAAAAAAATTAGTTATAATGATAAAATTTATTGCACTTAGAGTAATCAGATCCAGATTAAAATCTCGATTACCTTTAATCAACCCTAAGATGTATAAAAATATGTTTAATGTAACATACAAAGTTTTTACTTTTTTAAAACCTTCTCAAATATGAGTTATAATATTAGCATTATTAAATAAACATGATTTAAAAAAACTAATTAGTATACCTTCTATGCTTATATTGTTTAGTTCTCTTTTTGAAGATTCAACTGGTAATGTATTAACTACTAATACTCTGTATGCTAAATTAGAAGCAAATAAATTTAACTCTCCTGAAAATAACTGGGAAATATTCTTTTGAGTTCTTATTATATTAGCAATTTTTAAAAGATTTTTAAGAACTATATTTAAAGTTTTATGATTACCTTTTAAGATTGCTATGTATTATTATACTCTAAAATATTTTGGTTTCGATTTTTCATATGCTTATGATATATTAAATAATTTAAGTTTAGGTGTTGTTGATTGATTTTATAACAAAATAACTAATTTTATAGATTTTTTTTACAATGATAAAAATTCTTAAATTTATAATTTTTAATTTATCCTGATTGATTTTTTATAAAAATATTAATAAACCTAGTTTTAGATCTATTTTCGATAGTTTCAATACTCAATTAATGACTTTACCTTTAAGAAGTTTATTTACTATTCTAAGTAATTTATGAAATAATAGATTTAGAGATATTTCAAACTTAAACTCAATAAGCACTACTTTCAATGTAGATTGAAATATTCTTTATGATAATAGTCCTAAAAAATTTGGATTATTTGCTTTTATTTTTACTTTAGTAGTTTATCGATGATTAACCTTATTTAAGAGATTAATAATTTGACCTTTTAAATTAGGTGTATTTTCCTTTATTTATTCTACTTTAGGATTGGATGTTAAATGATTTCTAGGGCTATTTGATTTTTTTTATATTAATATTCCTAGTTGAGTTTACATCCAATATTTAACACTATACAATAATTGATTAAATTGATGGTATAATACAGTTAATATTAAATCTTTAAATAGTGTCTCAATAAATAAATCTGAAAGTGAAAACTCTGAACTTTCAAATAGTCATATTAGTAAACATAAAGGAAAATATTTTTTAGGTATTATTTCTATACTCTTATTTGGACTTATCTATATTTTATTTTTTGGTGATTTGTTTCCAGGTAGTGGAGGAACACCTCCTTCAACAGTCAATATTCCTCCTGTAGCTTCTACCTCATCTGTTACTGTTACGGAAGTAGCTTCTTCTTCAACTGGAAATATTTCTTCTACTGCTATTCCTGAACCGGTACATATTAGAGATAATCGAGGTGTACCGGTTAATGCTGCAGTAGAAGCAATGAATAGAAGTATGGGTACGTTTAATTATAACCCTTCAAGATTTTGAGATAGATCTACTAATCCTCCTCATTATGGTGCTCCAACTAGAGTTACTTCCTGGATCACTCCCAGTTTTAATAGATTTACTGTATTAGATCAATTAAATCCTGAAAATAGAGCTCCTAGTCCAACTGGATCAACTGATTCATCTGAAACAATTACTCCATCCAGATTATCTTCAACACTAGAATCTGTTTCAGATCGAGCAGGAGATAACGATCCTCAAGATTAAATAAATAATTAATTTATACTCATCCTATCCAAGTTTGTTGTATACCTAATATTTTTATTTAATTTATTTTAAGATATTTAATTAAATTTTCAAGTTATCCCCTTTTCCTCTTCTCACTGATTTATTGAGATTCTAATATTATAAATATATTTATTTCGGTTTCAATTAATTAATAAATATTTCAATATATCCCTTTCTTTATTTCAGTAAATTTACTGGATTCTAATATTATAAATTAATTTTTTATAAACTTAGAATAGAATTATCTATTTCAATAAAAAGGCTTCGAAGACAACATTTGTCATTAAAAGTTGTAAATTAATGACAGTTGCTGTCCTTAAATGTTTATTGTAAGAATTTTATTTCTTCCTGGTTTAATAATTTTATATTATTTTAATTAGTTCCAAGTACTAAATACCACTTCACTACTTCGGTTAATTTATTAACAATATAATTAAATTCTTATTTCCTATACCTAAGGATAAGCTCTACAATATGTAAATAGTATAGATTAAGATATATTTTAATATAAATACTGGTAATATAACCTATTAATAAATAATATTTAATAATTATTACATTAATAATTAATAATTAATATTTTATATTATTTCAACTATAAATTATCTATTAGAATTAAAAATAAAAATAGAATAAAAATAAAATAAATATTCTCTTTAATTGGATATTTAATATTTTTTTAATTTTTATCTGAAGTATGTATTATAAAAATAATAAAATTAAGAATAAATCTATAATTAAAGATAAAGAAATTTTAATCTTTAAAGATATGGTATTTAAGATATATTATTTAATATTAGTATCATTAATTGATTATATTTTTAAATCTAGTGGATTTTACCTTATATTTTATTTTTTTACAAATTATTATTTAAAATCAATAATAATATTTTTAATTACTATAATATTTTTAACGGTTCTATTAAATAATTTATTTTTCTTAAAATTATTTTATAAATAGAAAATAATTTAATTAACTTTGATTTAGAAAAATTAATCAAACAAGGGATATTTCAGGTAATTTAAACAAAATCAACATCTATTTTTTCTTCGAATAATAAGATTATACATCAAAAAAATGTTAAAATTGTTTCTTTCTTAAATACATCAGCATTTCAATATCATGAATTATATAATGATAAATTTTCTCTCTCGGATTCGAACCGAAATTAACACTTTAGAAGAATGTAGTTCTAACCATTAAACTAAGAGAAAAGAGAAAAGAAATAAGAGAAAAATTTGAGTTTTAATATTTAATGAATTATGTATTTAATACTTTCTTTTAAAAAAGAAAAAAATTAATCTATACCTCATTTATTTTTTTCGTTAATACAACAAATCTCTTCCCGGCTTAGCAGGAAGGAAGTCGAAGAAAATAAAAAGGATATTAATTCTAAATAAGTATTAACTATTTAAATATATTATTGTTTTTGTTTAATTATGCTCTTATTTTTAATTATTTAAAGATTTTACCAGTATTTTGGTGGGTGTAGCTTTTTGTATCCATTTAGTAACCATAAAAAAACAAAAATATAGAAAAAAACAAAAAACAAATCTCAACAGTTTTTAATTATAATCCATACTCTAGTATTATAACCCATACTATAATGTATAAGTTTAATTAATTATGATAGTTTTAATTTTTATTATAGTTTTATTAAAAAGTAAAATTTTTGTACTCTTTTATTAAATAATATTATTTAATATTATTTAAATATTATTAATATTTAAATAATAAGAGAACATATAATTATTATAAAAAGAATAATTAAGAGAATAAGTTATAATTTAAGAAATAGTATAAATGCCTTCTTTTTATTTAGTTTAAGTGAATTATACCTAAATTTAACTTTTACTTATGATTTGGTGGAAGAGTATAAAGATTAATAGGGTTAAGAAGGAATTGAACCTTAGTTTTTCAAATTTGCAATTTGACTACAGAACCATCTGTAAACTTAACCCTCTAATATTATATAATATTTTTATATAAAAAAAACTGTAATATTTATAAAATTAAGACAAAGAATAGCATAGTCTTTGAAAATTTAAAATATTTGAAACGAAGTATTAAATTAAGTATGAAGTATAATTGTAATACTTATTTTGTAATTGTATTACTAAATTTATTGAAAACAAGTGGGCTCGAACCACTGACCTTTTCTTTAAAAGAGAAACACTCAACCAACCGAGTTCTGTTTCCTATTAATTATTTAAATTATAATTTTCAGTACAGTATTAGCTTTAATAAATATTAATCTTGTATTTATTTAAGACTGATTAATTTATTTCTAATCAACAAATAACAAATAATAAATAACAAATAATAAATAACATATTATAATTAAAAAAAAAACATATAATAATTAAATTTAATAAAAATATAAGAAAAATAATTAAATATTATTTAAGTTATAACTATAAATAATAAACATTTTTATAAGTTTTGATTAAATTTAATACCTTACTCAATACTGAGTTGACCAGATTCGAACTGGTATAAGCCACCTCCAAAAAATGGTGTTTTTCCAAATTAAACTACAACTCATTTAAATTAAAATCATACTTTAAAAGTAAGTTTAAATTTTCTATTTTAAAGTAGCAAATACATTTTATTTCTTCTTCCATTCCAATAAGGACAGAACCATTATATTTTGTTTTAATTTCTTTTTCTGACTAAAAATTTTAAATAAAAAATATGCTGGTTCTGTCCTTATTGGCTATTCCGGGCTATTTTATTTTACCAAGCCACAGTACAAGAAAAACAAAAATTAAAAACATTTTTATTATATAAAATTTAGTAAATCTAAATAAAATTTAGTAAATCTAAATAAAATTTATATTGGTTTTAGTATTAAAGTAAATGACCATTTAGCATAATTAAATGTCGAAATCCAGAATCGAACTGAAGATAATTTTTTACAAGAAAATCGTTTTACCTATTAAACTATTTCGACAAAAAGCCTTAAACCCTTTATTATACGAATGTATGAATGTGTCCTTATTCTTATTTTAATAATTAAAATTTTTATAGACCAGAACCAGTATACTATAAAATTTTATAGATATTATAATATATATTTTTTTTATTTTCTTATTATATAATTAATAATTTATATTTAATACTTAATATTTTTGTTTAAATTTGAACTTTATCCGATTTTTTTTTTTATTAAACGCATTCTTCGAAGAAATAAATATTTAGGTTCACCAAGGGCTAGGAGAGTTTAATTAATCACTTTATTTTTCAAGTATAAATTGAAATTTTAAAAACCTTCTGATGAGCAGTTTACTTTACTTTTTATAAGCAAAACTGGATCTATTTTTAATAAATAAGTATATTTAAACCTTTCTTTTATTGTAGAGGATTTGAATAAAATAGATTTCAATTCCTTCTTTTATAAAAAGATTTGAGAAATACCTTTTTCATTCGATATAAATAGATTTTATATCTTTTAAATTTTTTCTGCCTTATAACAAGAACTAAATCAAGGATTCACTTAATAAGGAATTCATTCTCCGGCTTCATTTTTAGTATAAACTCATACTTCTTGATATGTTTTTTTCTTCGATTCGATCTTCGAAGCTTCGAAGACAAGAAATATTTTATCAGTAATTAAATCTAAGGGTTTAAGAAAAGGTGAAATAGGTGTTTTAGACAAGTATAAGTTCTCCTTTAATTATTGTAAAGTATTAGTATTTAATTCAGCTCTTTTTAAATTTTTTTCTATTGTAAATCTTCTTATTTAAAAAAATTCAACTGTTTCTTTTAAACTATTCACAGGTTTATTGTTAATTAATTCTAAATTTTTGTTATAGGCCTATACTTTAATACTGCTAGGATTATTAAATATCTTAGCTTCTCTAATTTAGGTTTTAAATTATATAATTGTTCAAATTAAACATATCAATATATTTTGGTTCTTCCTTTAAATGAAATTATTCCTCTTCTTCGAAGCCTAGAGACCGAAGCGAATATTTAAATTTTCCCTTTTATCCAAATGGTAATCAAGGGCACTTATTAAATTATTATTATCAGAATGATTTCCAGTAATTAAATGATCTCTTAGTATTTAATTTCCATAAAAAGAACTACCAACATATAATATTTTATTTATATCCTTAACTATTCCATAAACAATTGCTTTATTTTTAAATTTATTTAATATATTTTTAATTTTATAAAATTTACATTATTTTTACTTATAGCACAATATAAAAAAAGAGCATCATTAATATTTTTATATTTTTATATTTAGATATTTTTATATTTTTATATTTTTATATTTTTTTGTTCCAGTAATTTTATTTTCTTTTCTTTTCTTCATCTGCACAAGCCGCAGAATTTATTTCTTCGAAGCCATAGAAAAATTTTTATTTAAAATAGGTATTTAAATTTTTAGTTTTTAAATATAAAGTATTTAGAAAAATTAAATTTTAAATTATTTCTAATAAATCAGGGTTTTAAATAAAAGTGTTATTATTTTAACACATAATAAAAAGATAAAAATAAAAATATAAATCATTTTAATTGATCTTTACCCTATTCAAATGGGGTCGTAGAATTTGAAGAGTAGTGTACTTCCATTATACTAAAAGACCTGTTAGAATTTTGAAAATTTAAATTTAATTTTTTTATGTTGGAATACACCTGCATATTTTATTTCTATTTTCTTTCCAAATCCAAATTGCCTAAAGTGAATAAGTTAAATTTCTGGCCTAAAAAAAAAGACTAAAATTGAATAAGTTATTTTTTTATTGTTAAAATTAGACAATATGATTTTATTATTTAATTTATTATTTATTTATTAATTAATATTAAATATTAAATTAATAGCGAAAGAAGGATTTGAACCTAACCTAACAGTTCATGAGACTATTGTGCTAACCACTACACTATTTCGCTTGATTTTATTCTTAGATAATATATTATATAATTAATTATATAATATAAACAATTTAAACTTTTTGTAATTTAAATTAAACTAAGAGTAAAAGATGTTATAAATTTTTTTAATATTAAATATAATAATTTTACTTGTATTGATTAAGCCTGTCCTTTTTATTATACCAAATGTTTAAATTTTTGTTTTCTTGTACTTTTTTTTACAATATCTAATAAGGACTAATAAGGAAAAACAAAATTAAATTTATACTTTTTTTATTATTAAACCTTGCCTAAATACTTTTATTTTATAATTAATAAAATATAAATAAACAATAAATATAATATAAAATTTAAATTATAAGCCGAAAAAAGGAATTGAACCTTTATTTTACCGTCATGAATGGTATGTTTTAACCTTTAAACTATTTCAGCTCTTACTTTGGAATATTTAAAAAAAGTTATTCTTGAAAAGTTTTATAAACCTAAACACCCTTCTTTTATATAATTTAATTTAGCAATATATTTTATTATGAGTAAACATTTTTCTTTTTATAATTGAAGAATTCCTATCCTTTTGTTTATAAAGATTTGCTATAAAGGTTTGGTATAAGCTATAAAACAAATTTGTTTTTTTAATCTTATTTGTTTAAATTCCTTCCTTTTGGTTGAAAATAAAACGAATTTCTGAATATTTTTTGTATAATAATATGATAGAACAATGTTATAATAGTATATTGTTATCATACTATTATGCTTTTATTTTTAGTTTTAAGAAAAAAGCAATTATTTGAAAAGAAAACCATTTAAAGGCTAGGCGAGGGATAAGGATTGAATGCAGCATTATTACCTAAACCTAAAGAAGATTAGATAAAGTAGGAATACTAAACCACTCTTTTCCTTTTCACTATTTTTAATTTTTCCATTATATTTTATTTTTTTCATTTATCTCTATTTGTCTTTTAAAGACTTGGAAAGAACAAGGCAATTAAACCAAGTTATTGGAAAAGGGTTAATCTTGATTAAAAGTAATATTATGAAAATTTACTTGTAACTATTTTAAATTTTTTAAGATTATTTTTGTATTATTTTTAAATATATTAAACTTTTATATAATCAACTATAAATTAAGAGATTATAAAAAAAGATACTTTGAATATTCTAGTTTTGCTAAAGCCTGAAAAGCCTGTCATTAATACTATTAAATTTTAATAAGGAGTGCAAGTCTGCAAAACTGAAAAAAAGCTGCAAAGTTGCAAAACTGAAAAGCTGAAAAAACTGCAAAGAAGGGAAGATTATAAAATAAATAATTCTAAATATTTATATTATATAGATATTTATTTACATTCATTTTTAAATATTAATATGTTCCTTTTTTACTTTTTTTTAACCTTAATAAAGCCTCAAAGAACAATAAACTGTCTTAAATTTTATTATTATGAATATTATTACTATAATATAATTATTATTATAGTATATATTATAAAAATGGAAGAAAATCGCTAATAAACTATTTAAATATTTAATATTTAAAATAAAATTTTATAATTTAATTCAATGTTACTATACATTAATGTATAATTATAAATTAATTAATCATTCTTCTTCCATTTCAATAAAGAACAAAACAATATTAAAATTTAGATTATAGAAAAATGTATAAAAAAATTTTTTTACAAGTCTCCGGCTTCAAGTCCAAATAAATAATTAAACAAATTTTGTTTGCTATATAATTAAAGTGAGAGTGGACCTTAGGCAAGGAGTTAAATAAAAAGTGGAAAAACAAACAAATAAAATTGAATTTTACATTATTTGTTTATTGCAAGCACCAGAAGGTAAACCGGAAGACCTACACAGGTAATTTATAATTTTTGGATTTTTATAATAAAGGATTTTAGCAAAACATACAAGAATAAAGATAAATATATTAAACATTTTTTGTTAATAATATGAAGAACTCATCCATACTTTTATATTAAATGTTCCTTTTTTGTTTTTAGTTGTAAATGAAGCAGTATTAACATAATTTACTAAATTTTTAGTTAAGCTACCTATTTGTACTGTTTGTACAGTTTTCTTAGGTTTAAATCTTTCTGTGTTTAATCTACCAGCTAATCTTATTCTTATTCCTGTAGTTTTTGCAGGTGCTACAGGATTTGTAATTATCTCTTTATAATTATCCATATTATCATAAAGAATAGATGAAGGTATAAGTAAATTTAATTTATTACTATTTTGGTTTGTTAATTGAGATACCATTTTTGTTTTTTGTTTAATAATTAAATCTTTACTATAGCCCAAGCCTGTATTATCTAATTTATTAATATATTTATAAAAAGGAATAAGATCTTTATTTAAAGTAGAAGAAATATTACTATTATTATTTGAATTTAGATCCATAATTACATCTGAAGAGACATAAGGAATAGAACTATAAGGTTTTAAAAGATAGTTTTCAATAGGTAATAATTGTGCACCAGAAAATGTAATATTTTTTAAATTTCTGTTTTTCTGTAAAATTATCTTAGAACTTTTATAAACAGAAATTTTTTTTCATAATTTTGTTAATAAAAATCTGAAATTGAATGTTTTGGTATTAGCGCTTACACTTCTAGCTAAAATATTAGGTTCATGACCAATATTGTAAAGCCTTACCAATTGAACTTCTATTTCTTTTTTGAAAATTTTTAACAATAAAGACTTAAGTAATCCAATTTTTAATCATCAATAATCTTTATTTACATTTAATGACTTATCAGTAGCTTTTATAAAATTAGAAATATTTTGTTGAAGCATTAAATTTTTATTTGTATTTTTAAAATTTGGTTTACGTCTAGAAAAAAGAACAGTGTTATTGCTTTGAAGAGTAACATTTTTGTTTTTATTAGAACCTATAACATAGTATCACTTTCCTTTTACTTTTTGTTTTAGTTCTTGTGTTTTTTTCAAAGGAAATACCAATGTACTTTTAAATCTTGTTTTATTTCTTCTAATTTTATTCAATTTATACATTTTGAAAGCATAAGCTAATATATTATTAAAATTATAAAGTTTTCCATTTAAACATGCTTTATTTAATAAATTTTTTCTTTTCTGTATTCTTTTTCAATATCAGAAAGCCTTTTTATTTTTAGGAGCTTTTTTATTTATATTTTTCATAACATAATCAATAATTTTTGCCAATTTTTCTGATAAATGTTTTTTCATATACGTTCCTTTTCCTAGTAAAGGTGCTGTACTGTTAAATTTAGAATCTTGATTCTTTTTATTAGCAGGATGCGGAGCGCAGTATTCAAACACTGTTCCTATTACATAATAAAGTCTTAAAATTAATTTATCAGGAGTTTCTATAAAAACAGGCTTACTTATACTACTAAAAAAAGAATGGAAAAAATATTCAAGTATTGTACTTACTCTTTTTTTATTATGTACATTACTATTAAAAGTATTAAAATTATAAGTAATAGACTGAGATTGACTTAATTTAGGATCTATTTTAGGATGAGGATAATCTTGTATTCTCTTATTTGCAGCAATTTTAAGTTTATCATGATTACTTAAAATAAAATTTATATTAGAATTATTTGTAGAGGAAACAGGAGACATAATATTTTTTTTTGCTAAATAAAGAATTAACTTAGCTTTATTACTATTTATAGTATCATGGAAACCTTGGTTTTTATTAACTTGATCAATATTAGTTGGAGTTAAAGTACTTAACCCTCTAATTACATTACAATTAGTTTTTTGTCCAGTTCCAATAGAAAGAGGCATAAATAATTTAAGCTTTGGAAAATAATTTAAATTTAAAACATTATAGGGATTTACTTTAAAAAAATTTTTATTAATTTTATACATTTTTATATTTTATTATAAATCCTTGCTGTAAATATAACAGTAGGATAAGATTTTTGTTAGTTTTTTTTTATCTTGTACACTTGTATTTTAGAATTATTTTTTTTAATATTGCAGCTTAAAGACTGTAAAATATAAGGTAATTATTTTAAAACAAAAACAACAAATATTAAATTATACCGAATGGTAAATTTAATAAAAAAAAAGTTTAAGTTTATTTTTTTTGTATTTTTTTATTAGTTATTAATTTATTTCCATAAAAAAACTCTAGTTTGCCTTCTTATTAAATAATAGATAAATAAAACCAAAACTAAAGTTAAATGTACTTTTCCAGACTTCCGCACTTATTAAGTTTAGAAAAGAAAAAAAAATAACATTAAGATTTTAGTCCATTTCTTTTGTATAAGGATCAACTACCTTTCCTAGCTTTGCAACATTACTTATTCGCTTACTATTCATACTTTAAATTTTAATGTATAGAAAATTAATTGGAAGAAGGACAAGGAATTAAGAGAAAGAACATTTATGGTTGTTAAATATGTATTTAGTTTTTAGGTTTTAGTTTCTAGTTTTAAGAAGAAGAACACCAAATTAAGTAATTATTATTTTGTTTTCTGATCTAGCGAAATTTTATAATATTTTCGCAATTTTCTTTTCTTTTGTTAATTAAATTTTGTTAATTAAATTTAAATTTTAAAATTTAAAGGCAATCTTAAAAATATAATTTTTTTTAATTTAAAATAAAATCTTGATTTATGTGATATGATAAATGTCTTTTTGTTTTTATTTGTAGTATATTTGAAAATTAAATTTAAATTTTACCCTTTTTTAATTAATTAAGGATATTTTAAAGGCTTAAAAAAAGAAAATTTGTAGTTTTTAAATTTGATTTTAATATTTAGTTTATATTTATTTATTTAGTTTATATCTTATTATTTTATTGTTTTTTTATTCGACTACGATATTCGAACCTTCGAAGCCATAGGGAAGATAATAAAATTTAGATATTCTACTGTACTTGAATTATTGAGTACTATAGCAGCCTGTCCTTTTTATATTTTAATTTATAATAAGAATTGTAATAGAATTATAATAAAATTATTAAAAGACTTATAACAAGAATTATATTAAGATAAGGAAATAATAATAAAATAAAATTGAAGAAAAAAGGGGTTTGCTGAAATGTTTTTATAAAACTAAACCATATTTTATTAAAACATTTATATTAGTAAATATATTAGTAAATATATTTATGAATATTTTAATAAATATATTAGTTAAAAAAAAAGTTTAGGTATTTAGTACTATTTGTACATTATCTTTTAAACTAATACGAACAAAGAGACTCGAACTCTTACGGAATGACTTCCACTTCTACTTAACAGAAGTTTGGCTACCAATTACAACATGTTCGCTTTATTTTTTTTTAATTTTTATTATTTAATTATAATTTATTTCTATTTTTTAATAAAATTTACATTTTTAAGTATAAACCTAAAAAATTTATATAAAAAATTAAAAAATAAATGCTTATAAAAAATATACGAGTAATCAGATTCGAACTGATGACTTCGACTTGGAAGGTCGTAATTATTCCAACTTAACTATACTCGCTAATCTTATAAATATTAATAAAAATATTTATAAAATATTAAATTTTATATTTTAAATATGTATAACTCACCAATGAAATTTTTATTGGTTAAATAAATAAAAACATATAATTAAAAACAAATAGTATTAAATATAATAATTATAATAATATAATATTAATAATATAATATTAATAATAAGGAAATAAAAAAAATAAAATTATAAATGAAATAATTTATACTTTATATAATTATAACACTCTTTTAATAAAAGAACAAAATTTTAAACAATTAAATAAATAAGGTTTAAAAGAAACTATAATTAATAAGCCTAATTATATGAATATAGTAAAAATATTTAATTAGTCTATTTTCCTTTTTTTTATTTACTTAACTAAATCATTAAATAAAAATTTTTTGCAATACAATTAATTTATTGACCAAATTATTAAAATAGTACTACCACTACAAAACAAACATCTTATTGGATTTGAACCAATACTCAATTACTTCGAAGGTAAACGCTTTACCATTTTAGCTAAAGATGTAAAAAAAGAATTATATTAATTAAATTTATATTTTTCTCCCTTCTTCTTACCTTAGGCTAAGAAGAAGGGAAGGGATCGAAGCGAAGATTTTTTGGCCTATAGGAAAAATTTATCTTGGATTTTATTTTACGAGTAAAGAGACTTGAACTCTTACGATCAAAGAACATGAATACCTAAAATTCACCTGGCTACCATTTCAGCATACTCGTTTATTTTTTTATTTAAATATAACTAATTAGTATATTCTAAATTAATTTTATTAAACAATCTTATTAGCTTCAATTTTTCTTCTAATAAATAATATTATTTATTCGAAGTCTTCGAAGGAATATTATTATCTTCGAAGATTGTCTTTTTTCCACTTTTTAATTTAATTAAAAAAATTTTTTAATTTGAAATTTCAGTATTGAAATTTTATACAGCTATTATATAAAAAAATCTGTCTTTTTGGTTCTTAACAATAAGTTAATTTTAAATAAAATAATAAGATTAAATTATTAAGAAAAAGTAATAAGGGCAAGATTAAAAAACAAAAATTTTTCCTTCCTTCCTTCCCTTCTTCGTAGCCTAAGGATAGGCCTTCGAACCTTCGAAGATCGAAGCGAAGAATTTTCATTTATCTTTAAATAAATATTTAAATTTTATATTTATAAATTGTCCATTTTTATTTTTTTTTGCTTGTGCTTGTGCTATACTTAATAATCCATAGCCTATTTATAATACCTAAACCTAATTTGTTAGGTAATTTAGATTAGTTTTGTTTTTACTTTTTAATTTATTAAACTAGAAAAGAAAGTGCTTTTTAAATTATTTAAATTTTAAAATTTTACAGGAGAATGAAAGAATAAATATTTTTATAATTTAAAATTTTTTCTTCGACTTCGAAGAGAGTTTAAATTTATATCTTTAAAATTAGACACTAAGAGGATTCGAACCTCTGATAGGAGTATTAACAGTACTCTGCATTAGCCACTTTGCTATAATGTCCAACAAAATTAAAACTTCGCTACGATCCTTCCCTAGGCTACGAAGAAGGGAAGGGAAGGAAGAAAAATGTTATTTCTACTATAAATATAAAAATATTCAAGGTATAAAACAATTGCAAAATTTTAAATTTAATTTAATAATATAAGAGTTTCAAATATTAAAGAAATTTATTCTTAATAGCGTTTACTGGAACACCGAAGTAAAATTTAATTTATTATAATATACCTTTTTTTGATACACTACGCAAATAATTGTTGTGATACAAAATATTTTTTTAGTCTAATATAAACTAAAAAAAGGAAGGTAAACCTTTCATTAAAAATTTTTACTAAGCTTAAATTTTAATACCTAATTATTTTCTGGTAGGCGCGACTCGAACACGCTATATGTCTTACACCCAAAGTAAGCGACCAGCCAGTTAGTCATCTACCAGTGTAAATTAGATTCAAGAGATTATTTTTTTATATTAATACTTTTACATAATATTTATTTTATAAACATTAAAAAAAAATTAAAATAACCTTTGACTAGGTGCTGAACTTTTGTTTTAAATCTTAAGAAATAATTTAGGATTAAAAAAGGATAAGGCAGTTTTCTATTAAATATATATTAAATTTAATTTACTATATTAAGTTCATTTTTTTCATTTAGTTTATTATTAGATTATATTTAATACTACTTACTTTTAATAGAATTTATTTACAATTTTAATTAAAGTTTAATAAATTTATTTAATTATTTATTAATTAGCCTTTATTTATATAGTAATAAAATTTTTTTCTGTCTTCGAAGCTTTAAAGCTTCGAAGCGAAGATCTATATATTTATAATATTTTTGTTTTAATCTTCTTCTTTTCGAAATAAGAAAGCTTTATTGTAAAAGAAAACCTAAATTTTGTTTCTTTTCCCTTCCTTAGGGATAAGGATCGAAGAATTATATTTTCTATAAATTTTTTATAAAAAGAAATTAAAATTTAATTAAAAAATTAGAACTAAACAAATTGGATGTGGGAATATTTAAATTTTGTAGAAAAAGGCCAACTTTAAAACCTTTACATTTATATTATAATATTTAAATATCTATTTTATTTATTCAACATTATTTTAAAATTAAAATTAAAGCTTAAATTAATTGAACGCCTTTTCTTTTTGTTTATTTAATAAGGGGAAAATGTAAAAATATTTTTTGTTTACCTTAGCCTTCGAAGATGATAAGATCTTAAAGTTTATATTTTATATTTTATATTTTTTTATTTTATTAAGAAAAATAAATATAAGATGTTATTGGATATTTAATATTTTAATTAATTTTAAATTTTAGAAAGATAAAGAGAAAAGATTAATCTTTTTGTTTTAAAAAAGTTTTACTATGATATTTATACAAATTTCAATTAAACTATTTTACTATATTATTATTAATTATAAATGAAATATTTGAATAAATTAAAAAAAATAAACATCCAAATTTGATTAAAATTTCTAAGATTATGAAAACTAAAGATGATTGTTCGTATCATCTAATACTTTTTAATCTGTCCCTTCTCCTAAAGGATAAGTAAAATAAATTTTCCTTCTAAGCTTCGAAGAACATTATATTTTAGTATTAAATATTACTTAATATATAAAATATTATATTTATATTACTTAATAAAACTATTATTTGTAAATTTAAAATAGAAGAAACATACTCTAATATAATATTTAAATTTTCATTTACATTTATATCTAGATAACCTAAATTTAAAATTTAAGTTGAATTCTTATAACTAAAACTATTTTTAAGATTAAAATCTCATTCTTTATTATTTTTTTATTTTTATAATAAATAATAAGTAATAATTAATAATTAATAATTAATAAATAATAATTAATAAATAGTAATTAATAAATAATAATTAATAATTAATAAATAATAAAGAATAAAGAATAAATGAAGTGTTAAGAATTACTTCTACTAATTGAAGGTATTTGGCTTTCAATTATAATTTTCATCCAGGGTTATAAATAATAGTATTAGTATTGTAATTATATTTGATTAATATTAGTATTAGCTTGAGATGATGTCCTTGTAGTTGAAACTGATGAACAAGAACAAAATATTTAAATTTAAATTACTATATTAAATAATATTAACAAGATACAATTATAATATTTTAATTTAAAATAAGAGTTTAAATAATTAATATTTAACATTAAATATTGAAATTAGAAAAAAGGGGTTGATCTTGATTAAAAGTTATACTATGATATTTTTTGCAGAATTAGTTTGATTTTAATTTTTTTGCTTAGGAATTAGTCTTATAAAAAGAATAGGCATAAGTTAATTTAGTATTATAAACGATTAAGAATATAAGATTAAGAATGAAAGCATTAATGTGAATAATCCAGTCGCTTCGGCTAGAGCGAAACCTAAAATAGCTAAGCTAAACAGTTGACCAGCTTTTTCAGGGTTTCTAGAAGTTGAAGCAATAAGCGAAGCGAAAATTAAACCAATTCCCACTGCCGCTCCTAATAATCCAGAGCAAGCTATTCCAGCACCAATAAATTTTGCAGCAGCTAACATAAAATTTTTAAATTATTTAGTTATAAGATAATGTCTAACATATAATTTTGTTTGTTTTGTTTTTTCCTAATAACAAGAACAAAATATTTAAATTTAAATTACTATATTAAATAATATTAACAAGATACAATTATAATATTTTAAAAATAATAAAAAAAGAGTAAAAAAAAAAACTCCTTTTTTTTAAATTTTCCTTGCTGGAGGACCATTTATTTAATTTTAATAAAGTTAGATATTTGTAAGACAAATTTTGTAAAATACTGAATTTAGTCTAAATTTTAATAGGTAAAAATAGAACAATTTTTTTTCATTGTTATAGCCATGATAATAAAATTTTTAATTTTTTTATTATTATCAGCCAAATTTAAATTTTATTATAAGAACAAGCCTAATATTATTATTTTTTTAATAATTAAATAGACTAATAATAATATTAAATTTATTACGCTATCTTTAATACATTGAAAACATATTTGTTATAGTTATTATTATTCTAATTCTAATTAGGTTATAACCCAAATAAATCAGAATATATACATTTGTATTAAAATATTAAATGTATATAATATTACAACTGATAGTTATAATATTATATACATTTGTATTAAAATATTAAATGTATATAATATTACAACTGATAGTTATAATTTAATAAATTTAAATTTAATATAAAATTTTAATAAAGTTATATTATTCTTCCTTCCCTTCGAAGCTTAAGGTTAGAAGCTTCGAAGATCGGAGCGAATAAACAAAATTTAATATTTATAAATACAATTAAATAACCTTAACATGTTAGATTTATTTTTTTTAATTATTAATTAATCAAAATAATTTTTTGCTTATTGTTATATGATAACGCACACCAATTTCTTTAATTTTATCTTTTAATTTTTCCAAATAAAACTATTTTTATATTACCTTGAACCTTAACTTGATTTAATACTTTAAATCCCAGTTTTAAATATCTTAACTATTGGAATAAATGTTTAAATTGAAATGAATGTTTAAATTAAATTTTAAATTTAATTAATTTTTTTCTCTTTAATTTTTTATTAATAAAATAATCGGCTTCGGAGCTTCGGAGAGCAGAAACCTGAAAATTTAATAGAACAAGAAAAGTAACGTAATCAGAATTAAAATTTATTTATTTTTAGTTAAAATTTTTCTCTTCTCCTAAATCCAAAAGGACGCTTGCTTAATAAAGAACAAAAAATCCTATAGTACAAAAACAGGATTTTATTTTTCTTTAAATTACCTTTAAATTATTTAATTTTTTTTACAAAAAAAAGAATTTGAAAATTTTTTTTACTATTAATGATTTAAAATATAAGGTGTAGAGTAATCGAAACTCTGTATGTAAAGTGTAAATTTACCGCTAAACCACTCAGCTAACTCCCTTTTTTTTTATTTAATTAAACCTTAACTCTTAAACTTTTTTAATATCTTTATGGATATGTAAAGTATTAATAAAATTAAATTTAAATTTAAAGAAAAATGAACAAAAAATTTTAAGCTAAAAATAGAACAAAATAAATTTATTTCATTTTCTTGTCTTCGAACTCTTCGAACTCTTCGAATCGAAGAAGTTTTTAATTTACAAGATTTTTTTATATTAAGATTTTTTATCTTCTCTTCTACTTCAATCTTCGAAGCCATAGGGAAGATACAATTTAATTTTCTCTTTTATTCGACTACGATATTCGAACCTTCGAAGCCATAGGGAAGATACAATTTATACTAATAAAGTTTAATCTTTATTAAATATTATAGAAAATGATTATTCTTGTCTTCGAACTCTTCGAAGTCTTCGAAGTCTTCGAACTCTTCGAACTCTTCGAATCGAAGAAAAATTAAAAATGAATTAAAGGTATAAAAATTTAAAATTAAAATAAGTAAAATTTAATTTAAATTTGAAAACAAAATAAAAACCTTGTTTTTTTATTTAAAAAGATGAAGAGTAAAATTTAAAAGGAAATTTTATAAGATATTATATAAGATATTATATAAGATATTTGATATATGAGAAAGAGTATTTTGTTTTGTTTTTTGGCTTTATAAATTAAAGTATAAAGGATTTGAACCTTTAAGAGAAATTTTTTAATTATTCTATTTTTATAAAGGATTTAAACCTTTAATAAAAATAAAAAGTTTTATTTTACTTGCTTACCTATTAAGCTAATACTTTTTATTAAACTAATACTTTTTATTAAACTAATACTTTTTTTAAACTAATACTTTTTTTATTTAACTTTGTGGATACCAACATAAGGAAAATAAAAACTTAAAACTTTTTATTTAAAAAAACGACCTTAGCAAATTATGATTTTTTTTAAGAATATTATTCTTCGCTTATATTTTTATATTGTTTATATTTGCTTATATTTTTTATATTTTTTTTTATTATATTTTTTAATGAGAAAATAATAGGATATTAGGTTATCTGATACCCAGCTACTTAATAAAAATAATCATTAAATTAAAACAATATTTAAATTGTTTTTTTTATTTAATTCATTTTGATTTTTTGTTTGTTTTTTGTTTGTTATTTTTCTTCTAAGAATAATATTTAAATTTTTTTCTTCGCTTCGATCTTCGAAGGAAGGAGATTAATCTTTAACATTTACTCTTCTTTTAAAGAATTAAGGAAATTAAATTTTTAAAACTACAAATTAAATTTATCAATTATTAAATAGGAAATAAATTAAATTTTACCTCTATCTTAGACTGTTATGAGAATAAATTTTAATTACTATCATAAATTTTATCTGATCCTTAACTTTTCCTTAATATTTATTTAATTTTATTTGAAAATTTAAGGTTAAGAATAAGAATAAGAATAAGATTAAGTAAAATGTTGGTTGATTATAGCCCAAGCCAAAGCCAAAGCCTTAAACACAAAGCTAAAGCTAAAGCACAAGAACAAAATTTAAATGTTTTAATTCCTGTTCTTTATAGGAATAAGAGCATGATAAATAAATTAAAATTTTAATGTAATATAATTAATACTATTAAAATAAATATTTTATTGAAAGATTTAGTTTAAGTTTAAAGGTGAGAGTATATAGTAATAAAAAATTTAAAGTCAATTAGTAGTGCTAAGCATATACAAGCACCCTATAATTTAGAAATATTCTTTTTCTTGACTAGAAATCAAGTTATATCCTTATATATTTTGGATATATATACAAAAATTGTTTAACAAGATTTCTATAATAGTATCTAGGGGATGGTTTCAAGCTTTATATTCAATCAGCTTTTTTCCAATATGTTTGTGGCTACCCAACAATGCCAGATAAAGATTAAAGATAAATAAACCTATTTCCAACAATTGGTACACCATAGAAACACATCCTATTGATCCTTTCGTACTAGAAGGTCTTCCCCCTTTTACTATTGCTACCTTCGGAAGATAGGGACCATACTGACTCACGTCGTATTAAACCCAACTCACGTAACCTTTTAATCGGCGAACAGCCGAACCCTTCCAAGCTTCTTCCCCTGGAGGAAAGGTTGAGTCGACATCGAGGTGCCAAACAGTCTCGACAATATGAACTCTCGAAGACTATCAGCCTGTTATCCCTAGCGTAACTTTTATCTATTGATCGATGTCTATTCCATAATATACCACCTGGTCACTATGCCCTACGTAAGTATCTGATTGACTTATAAGTCTTTCAGTTAGACAAACTTATGCCATTACACATATATTAACTTTTCAAAGTTTCTTGTTCTCCGAACAAGGTAATGCTTGTCTTCTTTAAATTTTAAATTTTTTGGATATACTTTGTTACTTTTTTAAAGACGTCCGCCCCAGACAAACTGTCAATTAGTTAGTGTCCCAAATTAAATCAATAAAATCAGATTAAAATCTTTCTTATACACTTTACCCGTTCCATATTTATTTTACAATTATTCTTCAAATAATTAAATTTTAAATTAATTTTTTAAATTATAAAGTTTAGATAAATTTTTGCTTTTACTCTATTATAATATTAAGAAAAAATGTTTTTGTCTTAATTTAATTATTACTATAATAGTATTAGTTTAGTGTAATAATTAAGAAAAAGAAATTTAAATTGTTTTATTAAGCTAAAAAGCAAGGTTAGCTTTAATGATTACTTCCTAAGGTGTTTCACCTTTGTCTATCGACTATGACCTTTTACTCTAAATAGGTTGTAAGTCAAAAAAGCAGTAACTAAATACAGTAAAGCTGCTAGGGTCTTCCCGTCTACCCGAAGGTACGAGGTATCTGCACCTCGACTCCAATTTCGCTGAGAAACTCGTAGAGACAGTAAAGCCATCATTACACTATTCATGCAGGACCACATTTAATGGCCAAGGAATTTCGCTACCTTAGGACCCTCATGGTTAAGGCCGCTGTTTAGCAGACTTTCGATTAGTAACTTTCATTACCTTCTCTTATGTTGCAGCCACAGAGCAAATTTCATCCAGTATACAGTGATATTAGTCTTTGCACTGGATTGTGTTTTTATTAAACAGTTGTGGCTTCCGATTTTGTGCCCCCATTTTTACATATCATTTTAGTATACTTTAAATTAATATTTAATCTAATTTATAATAATATAAATCTATAAAAATCGGTCCCTCTTGTCGTCAAACTTATGAGGTTATTTTGCCTAGTTCCTTTACGAGTCTTATCTCTTCGCCTTAGTATTCTCAACCTACGAACCAGTGTCGGTCTAGGGTACGGTAGAATTTATCAAAAACTTTCAATAGGTTTCCTTTTCTAATAATTATTAGAGAAAGTAGAAAGTTAATTTATATAAAGATTTTTCGGTATTATTAATATTTTTTTTTACTTTTATGCTTCTTAAAATAATCTATTAAATTTTAAATTAATAAATTATTTTGTTAGACAAGAAAGATAAATTAATTACTTTTCAGTTTATAAAAAAATGTTTTAATTAATTCTTAATCTTTATATATTAATCTATTTTTTGTATTATGATACAAAAGTATAATTTTTTCTAAAAAAATTTAGAAATAACCAAATAGATTACTTTTGATTTAGTCTGATTCTTTTCTAGATTATAAATAAACCAATAAATTTTAAATTTAATTTTATTTAAAACTTATTAAAATTCATTTTTCCTTCTATTTAAAGGAATATACTTTAATCAGACTTTATACTCATCAGTGATAACATTTGCTGCTTATTTATATACAAATATTTTTTATTTAAATAAAATTTAAAAGCATAAAAATTATAACCTTAGAGACCGCTTTAATTTATTCTTTTGTTAAAAATTAGAATAAAAACCTTTCGTATTCGGCGAGAAGGATTATACCTTCTTTACGCTACTTATGCCAGCATGCTCTCTTCAGTAACAAAATTTAAAAAAACAATTAAAAACTGTTTTTTATTTATGTATACTGAATGTTTTACTACCCAACCATATTTAAATAAAAATATATTTAAACATAGCGACACGATATCGGTTGATTATTTAGACCCGCTAAATTTTCGGTGCACCAAATTAAATATTGGACTTTCGCGTTGTTACACGTTCACTACAAGGTTGCCACTACCAAGCACACTTAAAAGTTGTATATTATAAAGCACATCCTTAATTTCACTTAATAATCATTTGGGAACCTTAATACGTGTTCACGACTGTTTTCGTCTCGACTACCCACCTTATCATGAGTAGTCTGCATGTTTATCATCAATTATTATAATTCCGAGATTAGCTACCAATGATAGGAATTTCACCTCCCCCATTTAAAAGTTTTAATTAAATTAAATTTAATTAAATCATATGTATGGCATCAGCTCGCTGTACCTTTAATAATCTAGAATAAACTTAATACTAAAATATCTTTCGTAAAATATCAGCTATCTCAAAGTCAGATTTATCTTTCACCTTACTTACCACATCTCATCGGAGAATTATGCAACATTCACCCGTTCGATCCTTCTATAATCTGGACATGGTAAGATCACTTTGTTTCGGATCTAATAGAAATAACTAATCGCACTACCCAATTAAAAATAAAATTATTATATTTTTTTAATTGTTTATAACATTATTGTTAGATTTTTAATACTACCTTTTTAGGCAGACATTTAAATGTTATTTTTTTATTTATAAAAATAAATTTAAAACAAGTGTACTTGCTTTCGCTAAGGCTATAAACCTTGCTACTCCTATTAACTTGCTGACCCATTATGCAAAAGGTACGTTGTTATTTTATCCTTTATCAGAATCGAATTTCAACTGCTTATAGAGTGACTATTTCAAATTTTCCTTCACAGTACTTTACACTATCGCTAGATTTATAATACTTAGCCTTAGAGGATGGTTCCCCTTTTTTTCATATTCCAATAATTAAAAACCAGAATCTGAAAAATATTCCGACAAGTTATCTCTCATCGTACTTATTATAAAAAAACAAATAAAGAGTTACAGGACTAATCTTTCTATTTTTTGATATTATTTAATATTTAAATATTATTAATTAATTAAAAAAAAAGATATACCTTCAATGGATACCAAAAATTAAAACTTATAAAAAAATGTTATAAATTTTAAAATTTTTATGTTATTCTTTAAAACAATAATTTTTTAAAGAAAATATTATATCTCTTTGTTATTTTTTAGGCTTTTCCGATTTCACTCACCGTTACTTTCGGAGTCTCGGTTGATTTCTTTTACCTTTCCTTAATTCAATGATTTGGTTCAGGAAGTTTAAATTATAAATTACCTTTTTTGGTTAAATACATCAAAGGTATTTTTAGAAGGTTTCCCTTAGGATTGAATTTGTTTTTTAAATTTTATGTTTTTTTTTATCATTTTTTATCTTGAAAATGAAATTTGTTTTTAAAAAAAAGAAATTTACCTTTTTTTCTTTTTTAAATTTTATGATCTTGACAAAATGAAGAAAATTAGATCTTACAAAAAAATGTCTAATTAATTTAAACTTAAATTATTACTTAAGTTTAAGTGAAATTTATTTTACTATAAAAAAGTAAATAAATTTAAACTAAAAAAATTCTTTTTGGATTAATCCTCCTTTTTTATAAACCTGCTAGTGTTTATCCGTAATAACTCCTTTAAATTATTTGGTGTTAAATTCCATATCATCACCGTTACTTTTAGATTAAATTTTGATTATAATGAATAAAATATAAATTTAAAAATACAACTTTAAAATTCAAAAATTGGATGTAAATTTATTAAAACTTAATTTTATATCTGAAAATAATAATATTCTTCGATCTTCGAAGCCTTAAGGAAAAGAAAGAATTACTAATTTTATTTATTTGATCACACCAACAATAACTTTGTTCTAATTTAGAACAGGGTAAAGGAAAATTCGATGGGATATCTATTTTAAATTTATCTGATTCTAACCCTAAATAATCCTTTTTATAAAACAAAACTGAAATTACATAAAATTTTAATGCCGTAAACAAAACTTTTTCTAAAATATTTAAATAAATTTTATTTTGCAATTCTAATTTTATTTTAGATATTAAATTTTTATATATTAATTTAAAAAGCATTTCTAAAGATAAAATATATGTTAAATATATATTATCTTTTAAATTAGATTCAAACTTCTTTAAAGATAAATTAAACATTTCTTTATCTGTTTGGTTTAAGTTTATAAATTTTATTTTATTTTGTTTGTTATTTGTAATTGGTTCAAATTCAAATTTTAAATAATTATTATTATATCTAGAGTCTATGTTTTCATTAACTTCTATTTTTTTTATATTTTTAATTAAATCATTAACAGACTCAAAACTATTTTTTAAAGATGTCATTAAATTTTCAACTGGAGTTAAATTTTGAGATACATTTTACTTTTCAAATGTTATCAGTTCCTGGTTAAATCTTTAATGTTTTTAAACTTACTATCATCTATAGTATAATGATTTTTTAAAGAGCTTAAAACGTTTTCCAACATGTTAACTTTGGATAACCCTCCTCTATGAAGTCTTCAAAGTCTTCCAAGTCTTCAAAGTCTTCGAAGAAAAGATTTAAATTTTCTATTTTTAATCTAAATCTATTTGTGTTAGAGTCAGGATCATTCTTACCTCTTCAAGTGTTTAACTTATAAAGATAAAATAAAATTAAGATAATATTCCATCTTATATTATGGTAAAATATTAATATATCATTAAAATCAAATTTTCAATAAAAATCTGAATCTTTACTATATGTAAATTTAAGAGGATTATTATAAAAATTTTCCTGTCTCCGAAGCGAAGAAAGTCATTTAAATAAAATTCGTAATCTAGTATTCAATCTCCATCTTTATCTTTAATATAATAAGAAATTGGTGAACTTTTTATAAGTTCTTGTAAAACCCCTGAAAGATTAGAATCAGGTAGATTAAAGTCTAAAGAGGAGGACTTAAGTTTTATACTAGGTATTTTTCTAGATAAAACCTTAAAGAAAGTTAATAACCCCATATTTATATGAAGAGTATCATCTCCATCCAATCTATAAAAAAGTATATTATTATTTTTATCAAATAAACTAATATTAGAAGGATTGAAATTATTATTGGTTTAATGTTTGATGCTTCTACAACTTCACTTATTAATCTCATTAAAAAGATTCCATCAAAGTATGAAAAGTTAATAATATATATTTTATGTTTATTATATTTTCTTTTTAATATAAACTTTAAGGCTGCTTTCATCATTAAATCAGAAGAATTATCATAATCTGTAATATAAAAAGAATCTGCCTTCTTACCATCAAAAATTGAAACACAGTAAGGAACTAAAACACCATTAATGTTCTTTGTTTCAAGATCCATAGTAATAAAATTATCAGATAAAGATTTATCTTTTTAAAAAGTTTTAAAGTAACTATTTTTTTTACGTTTTTGAGAATAAACTATTTTCCCTTTTTCAAATACAAATAAATTATTATCATAAATTCTTACAAAAGATTCAGGTTTAGTTTGATCATAAATAATATCTATAAAATTAAATTAAAAAAATTTTATGTGTTTTATCCACAACACTGGCTTTTTTAATTAATATCTCACCTCCTTCGGTATTTATTTTTTTAGCTAAAACTAAAAAGAAATTTGTTATTTCTATTGAATTTTCCCTTTTATTTAAAATTTTTGCTTTAACTAAAATTTTATTAATATTTTTATCACTATAAGGATAATCACCTTTAATTATTTTGATGTCCCTCAATCTTTTAAGTTTGTTGTATTAGGAAGATTTTTATAATTTATCTTTAAATTTTTTTTATTGATTCTTCGAAGATTTTATTTACTTTATCCCATAAGGATTTATTTTAATTTGACACTAGGATACTCTTTGGAAGAATACTAATTTCCAAACTAATACTATAGAATAAAACAAAACTAGAAACATAAAATTTTTCATACTCTTCACTTAAAAGGTATAATCCACTTCTTAAAATTTGAAAAAATTCTGTATAATCACCCTTCATTATAATTTGTACTTTACTTAAAGATCTAACTAAATTTATAAATTTGTCTGATTCATCTTTTTGTTTTAATTGTATTCTTAATTGAAATTTAATTATAGTCTTAGAGTCTAAATTATTAACTATATCACGTCAGAATAATTTTAATAAAGTTCTTAAATATAATTTTGTATTCATACTCAAAGGATCAAAAGGATTATTAGAATTTAAATCTTTGACAGAAAAGATAAAATCGTTTCAAACATTTCTATCCTTATAAAAAGAAGGGTCTAATATTACTAATTCTTTTGAATAAGATTTTCTATATTTAATATAAGCATCTCATTTTCCTGAATATATAATCTAAATTAATTTTTTCTATTTTTCTTATTCAGCTTAAATAGTATTGTAAAGTAATTGATTTATTACTTTCAAATTGGTTTTGAATAATTAAGATTTTATTTTTTATTGGAACTCATTTAATTATACCTTTATTTACATTCATTTTACTGTTATTTTTATTATTATTTTAAATCTAAAAAGAGAAGATTTGTTTATTTTACATACTAGATTTAACTCTTATTCTAAGTAAAACCTATTTTAATTTGATTGAGAAAAGATAGAGAAATTAAAATTTTATATTGTAGGTTATACTGAACTAATAAATAGGATAAATAAACGTTATATTTAATATTCATTTTGATTTTTAATTTATATTTTTTATTCGACTACGATATTCGAAGCCCTAGGAATAGAGGTTTTATTTTGTGTTTTTCGTTTAATAACTTAAATAATGAATATGTTATTTACTTGGGTATAAATGTTAAATTTTTGTAGTCTTCGAAGTCGAAGAAAAGAAAAATATTGTTTTGCTAATTACTTTAGCATTTAAAAAACTATTAAAACAAAATTGTAATGTCATCCTACAGGGTGGGAAGCGGGAGCCAATAGGAAAATTAAATACAAACATAAATTTGTAAATAATTATATTTTAATTAATGAAAAATAGGGAGGGGGTATAGGGACACTATTTTACTGTCCCTATTTTCAAAAACTAAAATAATTTAACTGTATTTCTATGTGGTTAAAATCTTTTTTTTTATGATTAATTTATAGCATTTTATCAAAGATTTAAAATTTTTATACTTTGTCACACCTAGTATCACAAATTCATATAAAAATCCTTCAAAATAGTCAAAATTGAACAGTTATTTCTTTAGATATAATTATCCAAACTTCAATAAAAAGAGCATAAAAACGTTAAAATTAATTGAAAATCACAATTCCTCACCCGCATACAGACTTTTTTTACAAAAATATATAATCAAATTTTGCAAGTAATTTCTTTGGATAAATTTTAAATTTTATACCAAAAATACTCAATTTAACGATATTTTGTAAAAAGATATAATTCTATCTTTAGTAGTAAAAGTAAGTTAAAAAAGGACCACGTCCTATTAGAGAGGATAAAACATTTTCTCTTTCCTAATCTAAGGAAGAAAGTCTTAATAAAATAAAAATAAATAAGATGAGTATAACAAGTTAGGGATAAGCTATAAGAATAAAGATTCTTTTTTTTAATAAATATAAAACAAAACAATTAACAACATGAAATTAAATCAAAATTTAAACACAAGAGAAACATCACTATTATCTTTAGTACATCAATCATTTATACAAACAAATAATCAATTAAAATCAGAAAACATAAATAATCAAGAAATATTAACATCAATACAAGAAAAATATAACATATCTGAATTTGAAGTATATAAATATATAAGAGCTTATGACTTTTTAACAAGATACACAGGAGTTTCAAATTATACATTAGCTGAAGGTATACTATCACCAAAAAACAGATATAAGAATATTCTAATAGACTTATTATATCACAATATATCAGGAGTACTAATTAACTTATATCCATTATCAATAGTATTTGGCATAAAAAGATCAGGTCGAG
>Ga0193742_1000099_pt1 | contig 58951 bp, 62 predicted proteins | sample L2c1metaG_FD_165511 | JGI IMG/M metagenome (GOLD analysis project Ga0193742, IMG submission 165511) | Soil microbial communities from a riparian zone of the East river system, Colorado, United States - L2c1 | ecosystem: Environmental > Terrestrial > Soil > Riparian zone | place: USA: East River... | reverse complement strand
ACCGCCCTCGACCAGAGAACCGAGCGGGTCGCCGCCGCGGTCGCCGCGTTGACCGAGGACCCGACGCGCGCCATCGCCGACATCGCCGCCGGGCTCGGTGTGTCGCACGGGCACCTCGACCGCGAGTTCCTGCGGGTCGTCGGCCTCGGGCCGCGGGTGCTCGCCCGCATCCTGCGCGTCCGCGGACTTCTGGCGCGCATCGACGTCTACGGGCAGGTCGCGTGGCAGGAGCACGCGGCGGCGCTCGGCTGGTTCGACCAGGCCCACCTGATCCGGGACTTCAAGCGGCACACCGGGGTCACGCCGTCGGAGTACCAGGCGGCGCAGCGGCGCCTGTTCACGCCGGACGACGCGGCGCCGGGGTTCGTGCCGGAGACGTGAAATCCGTCCAAGACAAGGCAGGTGCGGCGCGGCAGCATCCCGGCCATGAGCCGAGCCTTCGCCGTCACCCAGGTCATCGACCGGCCCGTCGACCAGGTGTGGCGGGTCCTCACCGACTGGTCCCGCGCGCCGGAGTGGATGAGCGGTGTCGACGGGGTCCGGGTGGTCGGTGACACGCTGCATTTCCGGGCCCGCGGCCGGGAACGGACCAGTGCGATCACCGACGTCCGGCCGGGCGAGTCGGTCACGCTGACGTCCGTGCAGGGCGGGGTGCGCGCCGACTACACGTACACGGTCGCCGGCGCGTCGGCCGGCACCCGGGCCACGCTGGTCGCGTCGGTCGTCGTGCGGGGGCCGTGGCGCCTGGCGGCGCCGGTGCTCCGCGTGGTGGTCCGCCGCACCGACGGCGGACAGCTGGCGGCATTGAAACGCCTGGTCGAGGGCTAGTCTCGGAAACCTTGCCAGCGGGTGTCAGGTTTTGCCAGCAGAGTGAGCCCCATGGATGAACTCACGGGGAAGGTCGCACTCGTCGCCGGCGGTTCGCGGGCGGCGGGCCGGGCGATCGCGGTGGAGCTGGGCAGGCGTGGCGCGACGGTGTACGTGACCGGCAGGACGACCCGCACGCAGCGGTCGGAGATGAACCGTCCGGAGACGATCGACGAGACCGCCGAGCTGGTGACGGCGGCGGGCGGCGAGGGCATCGCCGTCCGGGTGGACCACCTCGAACAGGACGAGGTACGCAAACTGATCGACCGGGTCGACGGCTCGCACGGCCGCCTGGACGTGCTGGTCAACGACATCTGGGGCGGCGACCCGTACCTCACCTTCGGGAAGAAGCTGTGGGAGCACTCCCTCGACGGCGGCCTGCGCATGCTCCGGCTCGGCGTCGAGACCCACGCGATCACGAGCCACTTCGCGCTGCCGCTGCTGATCCGCCGGCCGGGCGGCCTGGTGATCGAGATGACCGACGGCACCGCGTCGTACAACGCCAACTATCGAGCGGACGTCGGGTACTTCTACGACCTGGTGAAGGTGTCGGTGCAGCGGATGGCGCTGGCACAGGCGTCGGAGCTCGCGCCGTTCGGCGGCACCGCCGTGGCGCTGACCCCGGGGTGGCTCCGCTCGGAGGCGATGCTGGAGGCGTTCAAGGTGACCGAGGCGACGTGGCGGGACGCGACGAAGTTCCAGCCGCACTTCGTCATCTCGGAGTCGCCGACCTATGTCGGCCGGGCGGCCGCCGCGCTTGCCGCGGACCCGTCGGTGTCGCGCTGGTCGGGGCAGTCCCTGTCGTCGGGTCAACTGGCGAAGGTCTACGACTTCACGGACGCGGACGGCAGCCAACCCGACGCGTGGCGCTACCTGGAAGAGGTGGAGCGCAAAGGCAAACCAGCAAACGCGACAGGCTACCGCTGAACCCGCGAGTCCCCCGTTGAGACACAGTGAGTCGCCGGTTCAGAACTAGCGCCGGCCCGCGCGGTGAAACCGCCGGTCGCGTGGCCGCTGGCCCCCTCGAACCACGCTACGGCACAGGTACGACACCGCCGGGCCGGCGTGAGGGGAGCGGACCGAGGGTGTGGACAACCCGCCTTGCTGTGGACAACCGGGCGAGTGTGGATCTTGGGTGGGTGGCGCTGTCGGTGGTGTCGGGTAGCGTGGTTCGAGGGGGCCAGCGGCCACAGACCCCACCTTCAACCCCTCGTGGTCGGGGCGTTGCGGGCCGCGATCGCCAAACCCAGCTCGGCGATCGCGGCCCGTAGGGCCTCCGGTTCGAGAACCTCGAACCCCACGTTGAGCGCCAGCAGCTGACTGGTCGCCACCTGCAGGCTCTCGACCTCCAGTTCGACCTCGCGCCAGCCCTCCTCGTCGGCGGGGCCCGCGGTCGCGACGGCCATCGCGGCGGTGTCCTCGTCGGTGACGTTCTTCAGCGCCTTCAGCGCTTGTCGGCTCAACCGCAGGCGCACCCGTTCGCACATCAGCGAGCGCTCGAACCGGGCCGACGCCTGCGCCCACCACCTGACCAGGTGAAAGTCCGGCGGCCGGGTGAATGACTCGTCCGTCACGGCCGCCGCTTCGACCCGGGCCACCCGATAGGTGCGGATGTCCTCGCTCGACGCCGGCCGGGCCACCAGGTACCAGACGCCCGCCTTCACGACCAGGCCCAGCGGATCGAGCAGCCGCGACACCACGCGGTCGGCCCTGCGGTAGTCCACCCGCAGCCGCCGTTGTTCCGCGACCGCCTCCGCGACCACCGTCAGCTGTGTCGCCTCCTCCACCTGCTGGAACCAGCCCGGCGCGTCGAGGTGGAACCGGTCGCTGATCCGCTCGGCGTACTCCCGCAGCCCGGCCGGCAGCCCGGCCAGCACCTTTGCGCGCGCGGCGGTCAGCGCCGAACCGAGGCCGAGCTCAGCGAGCAGCTCCGGCACGCCGACCGCGAAGATCGCCGCCGCCTCCTTGCCCGTCAGGCCGTCGAGCTTCGTGCGCCAGCCCGGCATGAGTCGGATACCGCCGGTCCGGCCCTGCTCGGTCCACAGTGGAACGCCGGCCGCGAGCAACGCGTCGATGTCGCGGTACACCGTCCGCTCCGACACCTCCAGCGCGTCCGCGAGTGTCGCGGCCGTCGCCCGCTGCTTCTGCTGCAGCAAGAACAGCAGCGTGACCAACCGTTCCGCACGTGACATGCCCCGATCGTAGAAGCCGGCTACCGCCCGATCTCACGCAACGCCAGGGAGAGACGGCGGTTGATGGACCGGCCGTCCGGTGTGGACAGTCGGGGGACCGGCGCGCCGGTCGACCACGCTGGAGAGAGTGGTCATGCGTCGCCGTCCTCGATCAGCGTCGACAGCAGCCGGTCCACCTCCGCGTCGGACAGCTCGTCGAGCTGGTCGAGCAGCGTGCGCGGCCGGTCGCCGACGCCGTCCGCGCTCGTCTGCGCCCTGGCGACCGACTCGGCGAGCCCCGCGATCGTGGGCGCGCCGAACAGCGTGGCCAGCGGCAGGTTGACCGACAGCTGGGTGCGGATCCGCGCGAGCAGCTGCGTCCCGGTGAGCGAATGCCCGCCGAGTGCGAAGAAGTCGTCGTACACCCCGAGCTCGACGTTCGGGCCGAGGCTCAGCACCTCCCGCCAGGTCACGGCCAGCCGCCGCTCGACGTCGGTGCGGGGCGCGACCACCCGCGTCCGGATCGGCGCCCACACCGGGTCCGGCAGCGCGGTCCGGTCGACCTTGCCGGTCGGCGTCCTCGGCACCGAGCGCAGCGTCATGATCAGGTTCGGCACCAGGTACTCGGGCAGGCGGACGGAGAGCCAGGGCCGCAGCTCGTTCGGATCGAGCCGCGGCCCCGGCAGCACATAACCGACGAGCCGCACATCGGTCTCGCTGTTCCGCCAGGTCGTGACGACCGCGTCCCGCACCAGGTTGTGCTCGCGCAGCACCGACTCGATCTCGCCGAGCTCGACGCGGAAGCCGCGGATCTTGACCTGGTGGTCGGCGCGGCCGAGGAACTCCAGCCGGCCGGCCCGCAGCCGCACGAGGTCGCCCGTCGCGTAGAGCCGCGCGCCCGGCGTGGCGCTGAACGGGTCGGGCAGGAACCGCGCGGCGGTCAGGCCCGGCTGGCCCCGGTAGCCGCGGGCGACCCCGGCGCCGCCGACGTGCAGCTCGCCGAGCACACCGTCGGGCACCGGCCGCAGCGCCGGGTCGAGCACGTGCAGCGTGGTGCCGCCGACCGGGGCGCCGAGCCGGATCGCGGACCGTCCACTCGGGACGATGCCGGCGGCGGAGTACACAGTGGTCTCGGTCGGCCCGTAGCCGTCGACGAGCGTGGCGCTGTTGGACAGGAGCGCGTCGGCGAGGTCCCTGGTCAGTGCTTCGCCGCCGGTGATCCGCAGCCGCACCCCGGCCGGCACCCCGCCCGCGGCGACCAGCAGCCGCCACGCCGACGGCGTGCCCTGCACGACCGTCGCGCCGGCCTCGACCAGCCGGCGCCGCAACAGCTGCCCGTCGAGGACGTCGGCGGCGGGCACGACCGTGACCCGCGCGCCCCGCAGCAGCGGCGCGAGCAGCTCGACCACGGACATGTCGAACGACGGCGTGGTGATCGACGCGACGTGGTCGTCCGGCGTGAGGCCGAGCAGACCGTCCATTGCGGACAGCAGGTTCCCGACCCCGCCGTGTGTCACGGTCACCGCCTTGGGGCGGCCGGTCGAGCCGGACGTGTACAGCAGGTACGCCACCGTGCCGGGGCTCGCCGGCCGGCAGACCGGCGGCGTGCTCGGCTGGGCGGCGAGCACGGCGGCGACGGTGTCGTCGTCGAGCCGGAGGACCACCCGGTCGCCGGGCAGATCGACCCCGGCGGCGCGGTGCGTGACCAGCACCGGGCACCCCGCGCCGGCGGCCATCGACGCGAGCCGGTCGACCGGCTCGCTCGGGTCCAGCGGCAGGTAGCCGCCGCCGGCACGCCACGCGGCGAGGATGGCGACGACCACCTCGATGCCGCGTTCGAGGCACAGCGCGACCGGCACGTCCGGGCCGACCCCGTTGGCCAGCAACAGATGCGCGAGCCGGTTGACGGCGCGGTCCAGCTCCCGGTAGGTGCGGGTGCCGGTCGGACCGGTCACCGCGGGCGCGTCGCCGAAGCGGGCCAGGTCGAACGCGACCGTGCCGGCGGGCGGCGTGGCGACGGTCCGCCGGGTCGGGTCCCCGAGCGGCAGCTCGGCGATCGGCCGGTCGGGGTCGGCGAGCGCGGCCTTGAGCAGGACGGCGAACAGGTTCGCGAAGCCCGCGACCGTGGCCTGGTCGAACAGGTCGGTGTCATAGTTCCAACTGGCGCGCCACGTGTCCCGGGCCGTCTCGACAGTCAGGAACAGGTCGAACTTCGAGCCGCCGTTGGGCAGCACCCTCGGCGCGATCGTCAGACCGTCCACAGTGGTCGGATCGGTACCCGGCTCCACGGCGAACATGACCTGCGCGACCGGCGCGTGGGCGAGGGACCGCTGCGGTCCGAGCACGTCGACCAGTTCCTCGAACGGCAGGTCCTGGTTGGCGAGCGCGCCCGCCACCGACCCGTGCGCGCGCTCGGCCAGCGCGGCGAACGTGGTGCCGGCCGGGATCCGCGCCGGCAGCGCGAGCGTGTTCGCGAGGAAGCCGACCAGGTGCTCGGTCTCCGGCCGGGAGCGCCCGGACACCGGTGTGGCCACAAGGAAGTCCTCCTGGCCGGTGATCCGGTGCAGCACCGACTGGAACACCGCGAGCAACGTGCCGAACGACGCGCCGGGCGCCGGGGCGAGGTCGACCACCAGGTCCGCGCCGCGGCCGGCCGTCGCGGCGCGGGGCCGGTCGGTGGGCAGGGGCAGCACGGTCGGGATGCCGGCCAGCGCGGCCCGCCAGTACCGCGCCTGCGCGCCGAACGCGTTGGCGTCCGCCTGTTCCCGTTGCCACACCGCGTAGTCCGGGTACTGGATGGCCGGCTCGTCGAGCACCTCGCCCGCGTAGCTGCGGGCCAGCTCGTCGAACAGGATCCCGCACGACCACCCGTCGACGACCGCGTGGTGCACGACCAGCACCAGGACGTGCTCGCCCTCGTCGACCCGCGCGAGACCGGCCCGCAGCAGCGGCCCGGCGGCCAGGTCGAACGGGTGCCGCACCCATGCGTCCACTTCGGACTCGAGGAGGTCCGCGACCGGCACGGCGACGCGCGACGCCACCACCTGAGTCGGCACCCCGTCGGCCGCGGCGAACGTGGTGCGCAACGCGTCGTGCCGGTTCACGACCGTCCACAGCGCTTGCTCGAACCTCGGCCGGTCCAGCTCGCCGGTCAGGCGCACGTGCCAGCCGATGTGGTACGCCGAGCTGTCCGGTACGAGCTGGTCGAGCAGCCACAGCCGTCGCTGCCCCGATGACGTCGGGAAGACGTACGTCGCGGTGTTCAACTGGTCGCTCTGGCTCTCGCTCACGGTCACGATTGCCCTTTCGATGCGATTGGGTCGCGGCGATCCACGGCGACGATGCGGTCCGCGGCCGTTTTCGGGTGCACGAGACCTCCAACGCACCCCGGCGGAATGCGAAGTCGACAAAGCCGGACAATGCCGAACGGCAGCTGTCCGTGATTGTTCTCAGCCGCGTTTCCGGCACGTCGAAGGCCGGCACCCGAATTGTGTGGGCAGGGCTCAAGGCATGGCCGAGCCCGGCCAGTAGCAAGGTAACCCCAGTTACGGCAGGGGATTGCTCATCGGACGCCGACGGTCAGCGGCGCCGTTATGCGGACAGGTACTCCCGCACGCTGCGTGGCCGCAGGTCCGTCCAGACCCGGTCGATGTGCTCGAGACAGCCGGCCCGGTTCCCCTTGGTGCCCTCCGCTCGCCACCCGGCAGGTATCTCCTGGTCGACGAACCAGATGGAGTACTGCTCCTCGTCGTTGACCACGACCCGGTACCGGCGGCCGTCGACATCGCTCATGTCCCACGCCTTCCCTACTTGCCCTCTCGAGGCAAGACGGTACCCCGGCATCCAGACGGGCGAATCGCCCGAACGGACCCAACCGACCGTCCGGGAAGGACTATCGAGGGCAATGTGACTACAGGCAGAGAGCGGCCGGATACGGGCAGCGAAAAGGATCCCGAACCTTTCTTTTCGCGAAGGTCCGGGATTCCAGCGAGCGATCTATGAATTCTGTGAAATCGCGACCACTACGACGCGTCGTCCGTGCGTTCCGGCAGCGGCCAGAACATGGTGACCGTCGTGCCGCCGGTGGTCGGGGTGATGGTCGCGGTGGTGGTCAGTCCCTGGATCAGCGACAGACCGCGCCCCCGCAGTCCGCCGCTTGGCTCCGGTGGCTGCCACTGCCCGTAGTCGGTCACGGTGACGACGACGCGCCCCCGCTCGTCGTCCACCCGCCCCCGCAGATCCAGCACGCCGTGCCTCTCGTCCCGGTACGCGTGCTCGACGGTGTTCGCCATCGCCTCGTAGCTCGCGAGCACGAGCGCCTCGACATCCTCGTCGGAGAGGCCGACCCTTCTCGCCCACTCCGCGAGCGCATGGCGCAGCCCGGCGAGTCGTCCCGGCACGGCGGGGACCCGGAAGTGCAGGTCCCCCTCCGGAACGCCGTCCAGGTCGTGCTGCCCCAGGTTCACGGCCGAAGCTCCCAACTTTCAGCCCTCCGGTCTCCACTCGCCGCGGCGATGGCAACCGGCGCGGTCACTCAGTCGGCGGTCAGCGCCTCGTCCCGAGTGGGATAGATCGATATCTCCTCGGTCATACCGGTCAACTCCATCGGGCGGAACGTCGCGCTGCCCGTGGCGACGATCCGGAAGCGGACGTTGCCGTGGGCCTGCTGGTGGCAGCCGATGAGCACCGCCATGCCGGCCGAGGCGAGGAAGCCGACCTCGGTGAGGTCGACCACCAGCGTCTGGGGTCGCTGCTCCAGGGCTGCGTTGATGGACTCGCCGAGCTGGGGGGCCGTGGCGAGATCGATCTCCCCGGCCACGTTCAACACCACGGCCGCACCGTGGGGTTCCACCAGAACGGAGAGTCCCTGGGTGGGCTGGTTCGTGCCAGTGTCGCGAAACGGCTCTGAACTCACCACACCATCTTCCCGTACGTCACAAGCCGACGTGTCGGCCCCGCACTCAAATCGTCCACTGCGGACCTCCGTCGAGTCATGGTCAGATCCTCTGCCGGCCCCCGGCCAGCGCGCTGACACGGGGATATCCGGTTTCTCCCGTCTCAAACCAGCTCAGCGCCGAGCGTGTCAGCGACCGGCGACCAGGCGGACCAGCCCGGCACGGTCCCGATCCGACGCGCCGGTCCACCGCGCGTCGACCGCCGCGGCCACCTCCGCGCGGACGCGGTCCTCGAACGCCCGGCCCGTCTCGGTGAGTCGCAGGCGGGTCACCCGGCGGTCCGCCGGGTCGGTCTCCCGCGCCGCGAAGCCGTGTCGGATCAGGCGGTCGGCCATGCCGGTGATGTTCGTCTTGTCGCAGCCGAGGAGTTCTGCGAGCTGCCCGAACGACGGTTCCCCGTGTTGCTTCAGCACGCACATCAGCTCGATCTGCTGTGCCGTGAGCCCCGCCCCGCGCGCGACGGCGCCCATGATCGCCCGCATCTCGCGGTGGACCTCCAGCAGCGCGGCCGTGAACTCCGACATGCCAAGACATTACCGCGACAGTTGACATGCTCGACTAGATTGGTTGAGTATGTCAACTAATGAGATCATCGACTAAGGGAGATCGCATGGGACGCGTCGCACTCGTGACGGGAAGCTCACGCGGGATCGGACGCGCGATCGCGGAACGGCTCGGCGCCGACGGCGGCAGCGTGGTCGTCAACTACCGCAGCGACGCGGGTGCCGCCGCGGGCGTGGTCGAGACGATCGAGCGGGCCGGTGGCCACGCGGTGGCCGCGGCGGCCGACGTGGCGGACCCGGATCAGCTGCGGGCGCTGTTCGACGTGGCCGAGGAGCGGTTCGGCGGGCTCGACACCGTGGTCAGCAACGTCGGCACGGCCCGCTTCGCCCCGATCGCGGAGGCCACCGACGCCGACTTCGAGCACGTGGTCGCCACGAACCTCCGCGCCGGGTTCGTCGCACTCCGCGAGGCAGCCAACCGCCTGCCCGACGGCGGCCGAGTCGTGGTGATCTCCTCGGGTGTCACGCGCATGTCGCTGCCCGGCGCGGGCGTGTACGCGGCGACGAAGGCCGCCGTCGAGCAACTCGTGTTCTACCTGGCACGGGAGCTGGGACCGCGGCAGATCACGGTGAACAGCGTGCTGCCGGGCGCCACGCGCACCGACACGTTCGCCTCCCGTCCGCCGTGGGTCGACGAGCTGGTCGCGAACACCCCACTGCGCCGGGTCGGCGAGCCGTCCGACATCGCCGACATCGTGGCGTTTCTGGCCTCCGACGAAGGCCGCTGGGTCACCGGCCAGTCCATCGCCGCTGGCGGCGGCATGTTCTGACCGACACCCGAAAGCCCGGGACGTGCGGCCAGGTTTGACTTCCGGGCGCGGGTCAGGTGACTTCTGGGATCTTGCCCGCGTTTCTGCGTTGTGAGCGAAACACCACGAACAGGAGGCGGAGCCCCAGCAGGGCGCTGATCACCAGCAGGTTGTAGCCGAACAGCTGGTTCAGCGTCAGGTCCGGGCTCACCTTCGGGCCACCTGTGCTCGCCAGCAGCAGCACCGCCATGATGCCCGTCGCCGTGCCGGTGAAGGCCAGCAGCAGCTCGTGCAGCATGCCGGTCACCACGGTTCTGTCGCGGTCGTCGGCGAACAGGCGCACGTTCACCGACAGGCGGCCCTGTTCGAGCGCCGCCGTCACGCGGTCCACTCGCCTCGGCAGTCTGCGCAGCACCGGGAGTATCGACATCAGCTCCTCGGTCGCCGTGCGGCGCAGTGAGTCCGGCTGCAGACGTTCGCCGACGAGGGCGTTCGCGAAGGCCCGGGACTCCACCAGGATGTTGAAGCCAGGGGACAGCAGCGCGAGGGTGCCCTCCATCGTCGCCAGTGCTCGGAACACGGCGGCGATCGGCGGTGGGATCGACAGCCGGAACTCGGCCACGACCCGGAACAGGTCCGTGAACATGTCCAGGTCCGGCGCCTGCCCGTGCGAGACGTGCTTGGCCATCAGCGCGCCGAGCGCCCGCTCCAGTCGTTGCTCGTCGATCTCGTCCGGGCGGTCCACGATCTCCAGCAGCCCGTCCCGCAGGCCTGCCGGGTCACCCCGGTCCACCGCGGCCAGCAGGTCCCGGAGCCCGCCGCGCAGTGCCGCGTCCAGCCGGCCGACCGAGCCGAAGTCGAGCAGCCCGAGTTTGCCGTCGTCCAGCAGCAACACGTTGCCCGGATGCGGATCCGCGTGGAACACACCGTGCAGCAGCACCTGCCGGAGCACGCAGTCGAGCAGCGCCCGCGCGAGGCTGCCGCGCCGTTCCGTGTCGACCGCCTCGATGGCTGTCCGCACCGGAGTGCCCACGAGTCGGTGCATCACCAGCACCCGCTCGCCGGACAGTTCACTGTGGACGGTCGGCAGCGACACGTCGACGCCGTTGTCCACCGCGCTCACCGCGGCGATGTTGCGTGCCTCGACTCGGAAGTCGAGCTCCTCGGTGAGGGCCGCAGCGAACCCGTCGGCCAGGTCGACGACTCCCAGCGACCGCGCCCACTTCGCCCGCATCTCAAGCGATTGCGCGACCCGGTACACGATGTCGAGGTCTCGCTCGACTACCCGGTCGATGCCCGGCCTACGCACCTTGACGACCACGTCCGTGCCGCTGTGCAGCCGCGCCGTGTACACCTGCGCCACCGATGCCGCGGCCAACGGCTCCCGGTCGAACTCCGCGAACACCTCCTCCAGCGGTCGGCCCAACTCTTCGACCAGCTCCCGCTCGACCTCGTCGAACCCGACCGGCGTCACCTGGTCCTGCAGCCTGCTCAGCTCGTCGATGAACGCGGGCGGCAACAGGTCCGGCCGCGTCGAGAGCACTTGCCCGAGCTTCACGAACGTGACCCCGGCGTCCTCCAGCGCGCGGCGCAGCGACCGTGCCAGCACCGCTTGCCGCGCGCCGTCGGCGCTGCGCCTGCCGACCAGGTACTGCCCGATCCCGTGCCGCACCGCGATCCGGCTCACCTGCGAGTATCGCCGCCCCCGCGCGATCCGGCGCCGGATCGACCGCAGCCTGCCGACGAACCCCAGCCCGCCACCACTGGGAAACGCCATCTCCGCGACGAACAGGAACATCAGCGTCGCGAGAAACGCGCAGCCCGCGATCGGGATGAGCAGCCCGGCGAACAACGCCGGCGACTCGTGGAAGCTGGGGAACAGCAACGCGAGCAGCCGTCCGGCAACCACCCAGCCGATCGCCGACGCGACGAGCGCCCGCACGGTTCTGATCCGCACCCCGAGCACCCGGCGGGACGCCACGACCAGCGGCCACAGCATCAGGACGTAGAACGGGAGGGCGAGCAGGCCGAAGACCAAGGTGGACATGCGGTTCCGAACGTCGGCTGGGTGTCACGTCGACGTTGATCGAAACACACCCTCGGCGCCCGTCACCGACTAACCGTGGACAGCAGGCGCACCACCTCCTCGGCCACCCCGACCGCGCTGGCCGGGTTCTGACCCGTGACCAGGCGCTGTGTCACCGACACCTGACTCGTGAAGTCCGGTGCGCCGACATGCTTCGCCCCGCGCTCCTCGAGCGCGGTCTGCAACAGGAACGGCACGACCCCGGTTAAGCCGGCCGCCGCCTCCTCCGTGTTGGTGAACGCCGCGACCTCCTTGCCGTCGACGAGATGGCTGCCGTCGGACAGCGTGAGGTTCACGAGCGCGGCCGGCCCATGGCACACGGCGGCCACCACGCCGCCCGCCTCGTAGATGTCGCGGCCGAGCCGCGCGAGCCCGGCGTCGTCGGGGAAGTCCCACATCGCGCCGTGCCCGCCGACGTACAGGATCGCGTCGTAGCCGGCGGCGTCGACATCCGCAGAGCCCGGCGTCGCCGCCAGCCGGTCGGCCATCGCGGCGAGGAAGTCGCGCTGTGTCGAGTCGCCGTCGTCGAGGCCGTCGACGGGCGGTCGACCGCCCTTGACGCTCACCAGATCGACGTCGAAACCGGCGGCCGAGAAGATCCGCCACGGATGCGCGGCCTCCGGCACGTAGAAACCGGTCGGGCGGACTCCGCCGAGATCGTCGTGGCTGGTCAGGGCCAGCAGAATGGCTGTCATGGGACAAGCTTGCCAGGGAGGAGCCATCGGGGACCAATAGAACTTAGAGGGTCTACCATCAGTTTTCTGATGACCTCATTCGACCTGCTCAGGACCTTCCTCGCCGTCCACCGGGCCGGCTCGGTCACCGCTGCCGCACAGCTGCTCGACCTGTCCCAGCCCGCGGTGACCGCCCAGCTCAAGGCGTTGGAGAAGAGCGTCGGGCGGCCGCTGTTCCACCGCCACGCCCGGGGCGTAACGACCACCGCCGCCGGCGCGGACCTGGCCCGCCGCCTCGCCGGCCCCCTCGACGACCTCGCTGCGGCCGTCGGCGACTTCGTCGGCGGCAAGGTGTCCCTGCACGTCGGCGGACCGGCCGAGTTCATGGCGGTGCAGGCCCTCCCGGTGCTGGCCGGGCTGCCCGACACCGCCCTGCGGGTCACCAACGGACAGACTGACGAGCTGCTCGACGAACTGGCCAGGGGCGGTCTCGACCTGGTGATCGCCACCATGCGGCCACGCGTCCGCGGCATCACGGCGGAGGTCCTGTGTGACGAGGAGTTCGTGCTGGTCGCGGCGCCGCACTGGGACTTTCGCGCCACTTCGGATGTCCTCGGCGACGCGCCGTGGGTCGCGTACGCGGAGGATCTGCCGATCATCCGGCGCTACTGGCGGCACGTGTTCGGGTCGCCGCCGAAGGGCAGCGCCGTCGTGGTCGTCCCCGACCTGCGCGGCGTACTGGCCGCGACCGTGGCGGGCGCCGGTCTGACCGTGCTGCCGAGATACCTGTGCGAGCGGGAGCTGGCGTCCGGCGACCTGCGGATCCTGTTCCCGATCGAGGACGACCCGCCGATCAACACGCTGTACCTGGCCACCCGCGCGGGCGGACTCGCCGAGCCGCACCTGGCGCGGGCCCGTGACCTGCTCGTCGCGCGGGCGGCTACCTGGTGAGCGCGGCCATGCCGCAGGGGGTGGCCGTCGGGCGCCGGCCGGCCACGAACGCCGCCGGGGACACACCCATGAGGTGGCGGAACTCGGCGGTCATGTGGGACTGGTCGTAGTAGCCCGCGGTCGCCGCGACGTCGGCGAGGCGAAGGCCGCGGGCGTTGGCAAGGACCGTGCGGACCCGGTCGATGCGTGCGAAATGCTTGGGGGACAGGCCGATCCGGTCGACGAACAGGGTGCGCAGCCTGCGCTCGCTGATGTGCAGCCGGCGCGCCGTTGCCGCGACGTTGGCGTCGGTCAGCAGGTCCGCCGCCTCCGCGACCAGGTCCGGGTCCGCCCGCCGGTCCGCCAGCACCGCCTCGAGCGCGCCGACGGGGTCCCGCGCGAGCCGGTCGACGTCGAGGCCGGGCAGCTCGCGCAGCGGCACGGCCCGGTCGACCAGGTCCCGCACCGGACGGCCGAGCAGCGACTGCGCGCGGCCCGGCTGCATGCGGATCCGCACACAGGACGGCCCCGCCTCGCTCACGTGGTAGGCGGCGCGGGTGCGCGGGCCCATGACGACCAGCTCACGGCCGGCGCCGGGCGCGGTGCGCACGACGAGCGTGGTGGCGTGGTCGGGCACGTCGACGGCGGCCGACCCCTTGGCGGCGGCCACGTCGATACCGGCGACCCACGGCCGGAGCGTGGCCGGCACGGCGAGAGTGCTCACGGCGTCCACGGTAGCCGGGTTCGTGGTGCGCGAGAGTGCCGAAACTTCCTATTCCGCGACGTGGGGGCGTTGCGACAGTCTCGGCATGATCCTTGTTACCGGTGCCACCGGCACCATCGGCAGTCACGTCGTTCGGCTTCTCGGCGGGCGTGCGGTGCCGTTCCGCGCCATGTCTCGCAACCCCGGCGATCTGCCGAACGGCGTTCGTGCGGACTACGACGTGCCCGCGTCGCTCGCGGCGGCGCTCGACGGCGCCGACACCGTCTTCCTCGTCACCGCGCCCGCGGTGCCCGATCCGGCGCACGACCTCGCGCTCCTGGCCGCCGCGCGGGACGCCGGGGTCGCCAAGATCGTCAAGCTCTCCGCGATCGGCAGCGGGGAGACCTCCGATGGGGCGACCGTCGGGGCGTGGCACCACACCGCGGAGGAGGCGATCGAGGCCAGCGGCATGGCGTGGACCATCCTGCGGCCGCCGAGCTTCGCGTCCAACTTCCTGCAGTACCGGGGTCTCATCGACGCGGGGGAGCCGCTCCCCAACCTGCTCGCGGACGCCCGGCAGGCCGTCGTCGACCCGAGGGACGTCGCCGCGGTGGCCGTCGCCGCGCTGACCGACGGCGCCCACGACGGCAGGCGGTACGACCTGACCGGACCGGAGACGCTGACCTTCACCGACCAGGCGGCGCTCGTCGAGCGGGTGCTCGGCCGCCCGGTCAAGACGACCGACCTGACCCTCGACGCGGCCCGTGACCTGCTGGTCGGCATGGGGCTGCCACCGGAGGCGGCGGCCGCGACGGCCGTCGGCATCGGATGGGCGCGGGCCGGGGGCGCCGACGTCGTGACCGACCACGTGCCGACGATCCTCGGGCGCCCGGCCGGCACGTTCGAGCAGTGGGTGCTCGACCACCGGAGCGCGTTCGAGGGGTAATGCCTTAAACCGGGCGGCGGGGGGCCGCTACGCTGGCGGCACGGCCCTAGTAGCTCAGGGGATAGAGCGTCCGCCTCCTAAGCGGCAGGTCGCAGGTTCGAATCCTGCCTGGGGCACCCGTTGACCAGTGCAAACGCCCCGTCCAGGATCAGGACGGGGCGCTTTCGTCTCAGTTGTCGTCTCAGTCGCCGGCATCGCCATCGGGACCTTCTCGCCGGCCGCGACGGGCCGTGTGCTCACTGTCACCACCGACGGTACGACCGGACGTGCCGTGCCGAGCCGCCGACGAACGTATGCGGGGATGTACTGACGACTGTCCGAAAGGTTGCCGCTCCGGAAATCCCGCCGGAGCACAGTTCGCACAGCGCCCCGGCCACCTTTAAAGACGCGTCGGGCCGTTGTGCATTCGGTCGTGCAAATGCACGTGCGTAATCCAATCTGGTTTTCCAGAATTCCCCAATGTGTCCATGAAACGTCAAGTCGAGAAGCTTGCTTGCTGATTAATCAACGGGCATGGTTATTCAGGTCACCATCGTCTCTCGGGGAGAGCGAGTCGGTCATGGGGAAAGAGATCTTGTCGGATTTGCCGAAGCCTGCCTGGCGGCGGGCCAGCGCCTCGATTCCGAGCAACCAGTGTGTCGAGATTCAGCTCGGTCGGGAGGATGTCGGAGTGCGGGACTCCAAAGGTCATCATGCTGTTGAACTGCGGTTCGGCAGGGGTGGCTGGGCGGCATTCATCGCACGTCGGCGCCACGGAGAGTGATCTTGGTCGGGTGGGTGCCGATCTCACCGTCGAGTGAGCGCGACACGACCGGGGTAGCCAGATTCGGCAAAAGCGCTGCGCATCGCTTACTCTCTTTCGGACAAAGGTGGTCCTGAGAGTGATCGGTGGGAGCTCTGGTGCCAAGTCGAGCTACGGTGCGTGACGCGCGCCTCGGTGCAGTGTTGAAGAAGGCCCGCGAGGCGGCGGGCCAGACGCAGACCCGTGCGGGTCACGAGATCGACCGCAGCCAGGCGAAGATCCATCGGATCGAGTCGGGCATCGAGCGGGTGTCGCCGACCGAGCTGCGTGGGTTGGTGGACTTCTACGACCCTTCCGCGGAGCTGCGGGAGCACATCGAGAACCTCACGACGCCGGCCGCCGCGGGCGCGCCGGACGGCGCGTCGCCGAACCGCTACTTCATGGCCATGCGGTCGGCGGAGCGGTCGGCCACCGAGATCCTGTCGCTGCAGAGCGAGCGGATTCCCATGCAGCTGCAGGCGAGCCAGTACACGCTGCTGCAGTACGAGCTCGCCGGGGACCCGACGAGCAAGACCGACCTGCTCCGCGAGAAACAGGACCGGGAGCGCGTCTTCACCTGCGACGACCCGCCCATCTTCCGCGCGATCCTCGCCGAGTCGTCGCTGCTGCGGATGCCGGGCGGCCGCCGCTCGCTCGTCCGGCAGCAGGCGGAGCACCTGCTGTCGCTGATCGAGACCTACCCCCGGTTCTCGCTGCAGGTGCTGCACAACGGCGCCGACCTGCCATTTCTCGACGCGGACCTGACCGTGCTCAAGTTCGCCGGCAAACAGAAGAACATGGTGTACATCCCGTTCGGTCTGGACGGGCGACTCATCAGGGACAAGCAGCAGGTCGACGAACGCGAAAGTTATTGGCACGAGGTGCGGGAGGCGGCGCTCGACGTCGAGGAGAGCAAGAAATTCATTCACGACCTCAGCAGATAGTTATTAGACGTCACAAATCCGCGATCCAGGCTATTCTTCGCGGGCGGTCCAGGTATTCTCCGTGTTGAGGGGACAACACGGGAGGCTCCGTTCGTGTTACATCCGCAGGTGGGTTCGCTACCGCCGGTCACCGTCCATCTGGACACGCCGAGCGTGGCGCGGGTTTACGACTATTACCTGGGCGGCACGACGAACTGGGCGGTCGACCGCGACTTCGCCGACCAGGTGCTCGACCGGTTTCCGCTGGTGAGGCGTATCGCGCTCGTCAACCGATTGTTTCTGAGCCGGGTGGTCCGGCATCTCATGGGCCGCGGCGTCCGCCAGTTCCTCGACGTCGGCTCCGGCGTGCTGACCCCGGGCGCCACCCACCAGGCGGCCGACGAGCTGTCGGTCCAGCACGGGCGGCGGCCGGACGCGCACGTCGTCTACGTCGACAACGACCCGGTTGCCGTGGCCCACGCCGAGCTGCTGCTGGACAGCGAGGGCGACCCGCGCCGCCACGCCGTCGTCGAGGCCGACCTGCGCGACCCCCACGACCTGTGGCGGCGGGCGGTCGACACGGAGGTGCTCGACCCCGACCGGCCGGTCGCGCTGCTGCTCATCGCCGTCCTGCACCTCCATCAGCCCGACGCCGACGGCAACGAGATCGGCCCGGAGTCGGTCGCGCGGCTGCGTGCGCTCCTGCCCGACCAGTCCTACCTCGTGGTGGCCCACACCACCGACGACGGCGTGTCCTCGGAGGCCGCCGCGACCCTCGCTGGGCTCAAGCGGTTCTACGACACCGCCGGGAGCTGCGACGTCCGGTGGCGCTCCCGCGCCGAGATCCGCGCGCTGGCGGGCGACTTCCGCGTGCTCGAGCCGGGATGGACCTCGGCCGCGGCGTGGCACCCGGAGAGCACCGGACCGACCGCGCCCCGCGCCTCGTTCGCGCCGAGCCAGCCGGTGGTGTGGTCGGGCGTCGCCCAGAAGCGCTGACGTCGGAAGCTGGGATCAGAGGGCGTCGCGGAGCTCGCGGAACGCCGCGGCCAGCGCCGGGGGCTGGTAGTGCGCGTTGAGGCCGCTCGGGTTGGGCAGGACCCACAGCCGGGCACCGGCGATCAGCTCGTCCTGCGGACCCATCGCCGCCTTCGGACGTCGGAACGCCTCGCGGTAGGCCGAGATGCCGACCACGGCCACGAACCTCGGCGCGTGTTCCGCCGCCGACGCGGTCAGCCGCGCCGCGCCCGCGCTCAGCTCCTCCCGCGTCAGCTCGTCGGCTCGCGCGGTCGCGCGCGGGACGATGTTCGTCACGCCGAGGCCCCACGTCAGCAGCAGCGACTGCTCGTCGGGGCGTAGTTGGCGCGGAGTGAACCCCGAACGGTGCAGCGCCGGCCAGAACCTGTTGCCCGGCCTGGCGAAGTGGTGTCCCGTCGCGGCCGAGTACAGGCCCGGGTTGATGCCGCTGAACAGCACCGAAAGGCCCGGCGCGACCACGTCGGGCAACGTCTTCGCGCGCGCGGCGGCCAGCTCCGCCGCAGTCGGCCTCGGCACGGGCACCACATTATCCAGGTTGACATAGTTAACGGCAGCGTTAATAGTTACCGCCATGCTTAATGATGTGGACGAGGTGCTCGTGGCCCTCGCCGACCCGGTCCGCCGGCAGGTCGTCGACGAGCTGCGCCAGGGCCCTCGGCGTGCCGGGGACCTGGCCGACACGGCCGGCATGAGCCACCCCGCCATGAGCCGGCACCTGCGGGTGCTGCGCGCCAGCGGGCTCGTGGCGGTCCAGGCCCTCGACGGCGACGCCAGGGTGCGCGTCTACCAGCTGCGTGCCCAGCCGTTCACCGCGCTGCGCGCCTGGCTCGACCAGGTCGAGGCCTTCTGGTCCGAGCAGCTCGACGCGTTCTCCGAGTACGCCAACACAAGGAAACCCGAATGACCGACGCCCACGCCACTGTCGAGGTGGCGGTGGCCCCCGCCGCCGCGTTCGACCTGTTCACCAGGGACATCGCCGCCTGGTGGCGGGCCGACCGGTCGCTGTGGGGCGACAAAGGCGACAAGGGCGGCGAGCTGCGCTTCGAGAACGGGCTGCTGCTCCAGGGCGACACGGAGGTCGGCCGCGTGTCGGCCTGGGAGCCGGGGCCGCGCCTCGCCTTCAGCTACGGCCCGCCCGACGGCGACCCCGCCGAGCGGACCGACGTCGAGGTCCGGTTCGAGGCCGTCGCGAGCGGCGGCACCCGGGTCGTCGTGCGGCACGGCGGTTGGCAGAAGCAGAACTGGGCCGGTCAGCTCGCCGGCTTCGCGCGGCACTCGCTCGAACGCATGCTGCTCGCGCGGATCGGCGACTTCCTCGACGCGATCGGCTCCGGCGACCTCGAGTTCTTCGAGCGGAACCTCACCGAGGACGCGATGCTGATCTTCCCGGGCCCCAACAACACGTACACGAAGGCGCAGTGCGTCGCCGCGCTGGCCGGCCACCCGGCCTACGTCAAGTACGACCTCGCCGACCCGCGCATCGTCCACATCGGAGAGTCGACCGCGGTGCTCACCCATCACGCCACGGTCATGCACGAGCAGAACGAGAAACCACGGTCGGTCATGGTCACCACGGTGCTCGTCCACCAGGACGGCGCGTGGCGCATGGCCCTCAACCAGTGGACCGAGTAAGGGGAAACGATGTACTACGCCATTTACACGCCGTCCGTCGAGCGCGCGAAAGCCTTCTACCACGCGGTGTTCGGCTGGACCTTCACGAGCGACAACCACATCGAGGGGTCGTCGCCGGCTGGCGGGCTCGGCGAGGGCGAGCCGAGGATCGACCTTTACCTCGAGGTGCCGGACGCCGCGGTCGCGGCGGCGAAGGCCCGCGCGCTCGGCGGCACGGCGACCGAACCGGTGCGGTCGAAGACCGGCTGGAGCACGGAGATCGGCGACGGGCACGGCGGCGCGCTCCTGTTGTGGCAGCCCGCGGACGGGTACGCCGAGCCCGACCCGAAGTGCGCGGCCGGCGACCTCTTCTACTACGTCCTGATGGTCGCGAACGACGCCGCGAAGCAGTTCCACGCCGACCTGCTCGGCCTCGAGCTCACCCCCGGCTCGCACCCCGGCGGGTCGAACATCGTCAACACCCGGCCGATCGGCGGGCTGTTCGTCCACCACGCGGCCCCGCCGGACCCGAACTTCCAGGTCATGGACATCGACGCGGCGCTGGCCAAGATCACGGCCGCGGGCGGGGTGGCGGGGGAGCGGCAGCCGAACCAGTCCGGCTGGCACGCGAACTGCCGCGACGACCAGGGTGTCGCCTTCAGCATCGGTTCGCTGCGCCACGACTGAGCCACTAGGGTTCCCCCAACAGCGTGCGCAGGGGAGGATCCGGTGGCTGACGGACGGCTGGAGATCGATGGCATCTCCAAGCGGTACGGCGACGTGATCGCGTTGCGGGAGACGACATTCGACGTCCGCGCCGGGGAGCTGTTCGGCTTCGTCGGCAGCAACGGCGCCGGCAAGACGACCACGATGCGCATCGCGCTCGGGGTGCTCGCCGCCGACGCGGGCGAGGTGCGCTGGCAGGGCACGCCGGTCACGCTCGAGACCCGGCGGCACATCGGGTACATGCCGGAGGAGCGCGGTCTTTACCCGAAGATGAAGGTTGCGGAGCAACTCGTTTACCTCGCACGCCTGCACGGACTGTCCATAAAGGACGCGACGAGGTCCATGGAGGAGTGGACCGAGCGGCTCGGCGTCGCGCACCGGCTCGGCGACGACGTGCAGAACCTGAGCCTCGGCAACCAGCAGCGCGTGCAGCTGGCCGCCGCGCTGATCCACCGGCCCAGCATTCTCGTGCTGGACGAGCCGTTCTCCGGGCTCGACCCGATCGCCGTCGACGTGATGAGCAAAGTGTTGCTGGACAAGGCGGCCGATGGCATCCCGGTGGTGTTCTCCAGCCACCAGCTCGAACTCGTCGAGCGGCTCTGCCATCGGGTCGGCATCATCCGAAGTGGACAGATGGTGGCGATCGGCGAGGTCGACGAGCTGCGTGCCGGCGGCACGGCGGAGCTGGTCGTGGCCGCCCCGAACGCGCAGGACGGCTGGGCTTCCGGGCTCGCGGGCGTGACGGTCACCGGCCGGGAGGGCACGAGCACGATCCTGCGCCTCGACGACAGCGCCGACGACCAGGCGGTGCTGCGTGCCGCGCTCGCCACCGGCCCGGTCACCGAGTTCAGCCGCCGCAGGCCGTCGCTCACCGAGCTGTACCGCAACGTCGTGACTGAGGATGAGGAAGAGGGGGCGGCGGCATGAGCCGGCAGATCAACTCAGCCATTTTGCTTCGTGCGAATGCCTTGCACGCGGAGCGGAGCGAGGCCGGTGATACAGCATGAGCACCCCGGATGTCCGGTTGGGCACGTGGGAGGCCGTGCGCCTGGTCGCCGGCCGCGAGGTCACCACGAAGCTGCGCTCCAAGGCGTTCATCATCACGACGGTCGCCACCCTCGTCCTGCTCGTCGGTTTCGCGCTGGTCATGAAGTTCACCAGCGGCGGCTCGGACGCCACGGTCGGCGTCACGCAGGAGACGGCGGCGCTCGCCGCGCCGCTGAAGACCACCGCGGCGGCGATCGGCGAGAGCGTCGACACCAAGACCGTGGCAGAGAAGGACGGCCGCGCGCAGGTCGCGGACGAGTCGCTCGACGCGCTCCTCGTCGGCGACGGCGCGAACATCCGCGTCGTCGTGAAGAAGGACCTCGACGACAACCTGCGCAACGCGCTCAACGTCCTCGCGGGACAGGTCGCGCTCAACCGGCAGATCGAGGACCTGGGGGGTAACCCGGGCGAGGTAACCTCCGCGGTCGCCGGCGCGAAGGTGGCCGTCGAGCCGCTCGAGGAGCCCTATCCGTACCAACCGGACCAGCTGGTCCTCGGCATCATCGCCGGCATCCTCATCTACATGTCGCTGCTGCTGAACGGGCAGATGGTGGCGCAGGGCGTCGTCGAGGAGAAGTCCAGCCGGGTGGTCGAGCTGCTGCTGTCCACGATCCGCCCGTGGCAGTTGATGGCGGGCAAGGTGCTCGGCATCGGCTTCGTCGGGCTCGTGCAGATGGCGGTGATCGGCGGTGTCGGCGTGGCCGCGGCGCTCGCGTTGGACGTGTTGTCGATCTCCGCGTCCGCGGCCGTGGGGACCGTGATCTGGCTGATCGTCTGGTACCTGCTCGGGTTCGTCATGTACTCGCTGGTGTTCGCGGCGCTCGGCGCGCTGGTGTCCCGACAGGAGGACGTCGGCGGGGTGATCACGCCCGCGCTGATGTTCGTGATCGTCGGTTACGTGATCGGCATTTCGGTCCTTCCGTCCGAACCGGACAACGCGCTGGCCGAGGTTCTGTCGGTGATCCCGGTGTTCGCGCCGACGCTGATGCCGATGCGTCTCGCCATGGGCGGCGTGCCGGTGTGGGAGGCGGCGTTGTCCGTCGCACTGGTCGTGGCGCTGATTCCGCTGCTGGTGTGGCTCGCGGGGCGGATCTACGCCAACGCGGTGATGCGCAGTGGCGCCAGGGTCAAGCTGAAGGACGCTCTGCGGCCCGCATAACGGCTGGTGACTTACCGCTACGGGGTACGATCAGAACGTCAAGTGACGCCCACTGTCGGGGAGGCGTTCGTGATCAAGGTGCTGTTAGCGGATGACGAAGATCTCGTCCGCTCAGGACTCCGCACAATACTGTCCAGCGCCGGTGACATAGAGGTTGTCGCCGAGTGTGACGACGGCCTGTTCGTCGCTGACGCCGCACGTCAGCACCGGCCGCACGTCGTGCTGCTCGACATCAGAATGCGTTCGGCAGACGGAATCGTCGCGCTGCGTAGGCTCCGCAGCCTGCCGGAGCCGCCCGCCGTCGCGATGCTCACCACGTTCGACGTCGACGAGTACGTCCAGGAGGCGTTGCGGATCGGCGCGAGCGGCTTCCTGCTCAAGGACACCGAGCCGGCGGTACTGATCAAGGCGGTGCGTGACCTCGCCAGAGGCGGCGCGGTGCTCGACCCGAAGGTGGCCGCGCGGGTGCTGTCCGCGGTCGCGGACGGTGAGCGTGCCGCGGAGCCGGCGCGGCGGCTGCTGTCGTCACTGTCCGATCGGGAGCGTGAGGTGGTCTCGCTGATCGGGCAGGGGCTGTCCAACGCGGAGATCGGCGGCGCGCTGCACCTGTCCGAGGCGACGGTCAAGGGCTACGTGTCCGCGGTGCTCGGCAAGATCGGCGCGGTCAACCGGGTGCAGGCGGCGCTCGTGGCGTACCGGGGCGGCCTCATCGCTTGACCTCCACCATGCTCGAGGTTCGAGACTGGCCGCATGAGAGCTGTAGAGGTGACGAGGTTCGGCGGCCCGGAAGTGCTGACGCTGCGGGAGCTGCCCGACCCGGTGGCTGACGCCGGCCAGGTGGTGGTCGACGTCGCGGCCGCGGACGTGCTGTTCGTCGATACGCAGTTGCGCGCGGGGTGGGGCGGCGATTGGTTCCAGCTCGAGGCGCCGTACGTCGCGGGCAACGGGGTCGCGGGTGTGGTGCGGTCGGTCGGCGCCGGTGTCGACCCGTCCTGGGTGGGGCAGCGGGTGCTCGCGCAGACCGGCTCGAACGGTGGCATGTCGCCGTGTGGCGGGTACGCGTCGCAGGCCGCGGTCGCCGAGTCCGAGCTGGTGCGCGTTCCGGACCGGCTGGCGCTGCCGGAGGCCCTCGCGTTGCTGCACGACGGGCCGACCGTGGTGTCGATCCTGAGCGCGGCGGAGCTGCGGCCCGGGCAGCGGGTGTTGATCAACGCGGCCGGGGGGAGCCTCGGGACACTGCTGGTGCCGCTGGCAAAGGCCGCCGGCGCCGAGGTGATCGGGGCCGCGCGGGGCAAGCGGAAGCTCGACTTCGTGCGTGAGTGGGGCGCCGACCGGGTTGTGGACTACTCGGAGCCGGACTGGACCGCTGAGCTCGGCCCGGTGGACGTGGTGCTCGACGGTGCGGGCGGTGACCTCGGTGCGGCCGCGTTGTCGCTGGTCGACGAGGGTGGCCGACTGCTGTCCTATGGTGCGTCGGCAGGTGAGTTCGTGACCGGGCCGCAGGTTGTTGGCATCATGGAGCTCGGCGCGGGCATGGACCGGCGGGCGGCGCTCGAGGAGATGCTGTCGCGCGCGGTGGCCGGGGAGGTCACGCCGCTGGTGGGGCAGACCTTCCCGCTGGCCGAGGCCGCCGCGGCGCACCTTGCGATAGCCGCCCGCGAGACGGTGGGGAAGACGCTGCTGCTGGTGTGAGGATGGCGGTGGGCCGGCGAAGTCGTGCCGGCCCACCGGCACCGGCACCGGGCGTGGAGTCCGTCCAGTCCACATCGGACAGACCGGTCCGCTTTCAATGGGGCCGGCGAGGGTCACACGGTCGAGGACGCGACCTCGGTCGTCTGCCTGTGGTTCCGGCTCGGCTGACCGAACCACCGCGCCAGCGCCGCGCGGAGTCCGTCGACGTCCGGCTCGACCGACGCCCACGCGACGTAGCCGTCGGGCCGGACCAGTAGGCCGGCCAACGGACTGTCGGCGCGCGCGGTCACCACGCGCACCCGGTCGTCGTGCGTCTCGTCGGCCAGCGCGCCCGTCAGGTCGAGCAGCAGCGGACGCGCGTCGCGGGTCAGCTCGGCCAGCCGGGTCGGGCCGTTCTCGGTGTCCAGCAACAGGTCCGGCCCCCAGCGGCCGACCAGCGGGCCGTCGCAACCCATGTCGTAGCGGATGTCCGCGCCCGACATGAGGTCCGCGACGCGCTGCGTGGTCTCCTTGTCCCGCAACAGTTCCGCGAACAGCTCGCGCAGCGCGGTGACGTCGGTGCCCGGCGCGATCAACGCGTTCTGCGCCTGCGTGTGCATGGTGACGCGTTCGGCCACCGGCCGGCGCTCGGTCTCGTACGTGTCGAGCAGCCCGTCCGGCGCCCACCCCTGGAGCGTCGCCGCGAGCTTCCAACCGAGGTTGATCGTGTCCTGCAGGCCGAGGTTGAGCCCCGGCCCGCCGATCGCGGAGTGCACGTGCGCCGCGTCGCCGACGAGCAGCATCCGGCCGGCCCGGTACCGGTCGGCGAGCCGGGTGTTGCCACTGGTCAGTCGGCGCATCAGGGGTGGCTCGGCGCCTTGTGCCGGCTCGAGCGGGAGGTCGACGCCGAGCACCCGGCGTGCGCTCGCCCGCAGCTCGTCCAGGGTCATGGGCCCGTCGTCGCCGGCCGGCGCCCATTCCATTGTGGACACCAGGGTCGGCCGGCCGGGGAACGCCGCCCACACGAAGAGCCCGCGCTCGGTGCGGTGGTGCCGGAACGGCGGGATCGGGCCGTAGCCGGGCAGGTCAAGTGCGCCGGTCGCCGGGTCGACGAGCGCGGCCGGCACCGTGGCGTGCGCCTGCCGGGAGACCGTGTTCTCTGTTGTGACACCGGGAAAGTCGATGCCCGCGAGCTTGCGGGTCGCGCTGCGACCGCCGTCCGCGCCGACCAGGTACCGGGCGTTCAGCCGGTACGCGCCGTCCGGCCCCGCGACGTCGACGGTCACCGAGTCGGGATCCTGGGTGAGCCCGGTCAGCTCGTGCCCGCGCCGGATCTCCACACCCAGCTCGGCCGCGCGCTCGGCGAGCGTCTCCTCGATGCGGCGCTGCGGCACGCCCAGCGTGTACAGCGGGTTGTCGTCGAGGATGCTCAGGTCCAGCGGCAGCGCGCCGAACACGAAGAACGGCACCGGCCGCGGCGGTTCCGCGTTGCCAGTGAGACGTTCGTAGAGCCCTCGGCGGTCGAGCATGCGCACGACCTGGCCGACGAGGCCGTTGGCGCGCTGCTCGTCGGTGGGGCCGGTCAGGCGTTCCAGCACGACGGGCCGGACTCCGGCGAGGCTGAGCTCGCAGGCGAGCATCAACCCGTTCGGGCCGGCTCCCGCGATGATGACGTCGATCATGGCGACTCCCGGTGGGCGTGCGGCATCGACCCGGCGCGGAACGGCCGGGTTTGTCTTGGTGTGGTTGGGTTTCTAGGGGACGGGCAGGCCGGCGGCGAGCTGGCCGAGGGCGTCGCGGAGCAGCGGCTCCATGGCGGATGGCGGGTCGGCGCGCTGCCAGTGGGCCATGGCGACCGAGATCGCGGAGCTGACCGCGCCGGCCACCAGGCTCGGGTAGAGGTCACGCGTGACGTCGGTGCCGGTCCGGGCCGCGATGGCGGCGGCGATCTCGGTCTCGGCGACGGCGTTGGCGCGGATGAAGTCGGACTGCAGCGCGGGTTCGCCGACCATCAGCCGGACCCCCTCGACCCACTGCGGGTCCGCGCCGGTGTCGTCCAGCCCCATGCCGAACCGCGTCAGGACGGCGTTGGCGATGGCCTCCCAGAGCGGCTCACCGGCCGGCCGCGCACGCAACTCCTCGGCGATGACCATCGCGCGGTCGAGGTGCCGCGCGGTGATCGCCTCACCCTTGCTGGCGAAGTAGTTGTTGAACGTCCTCGGCGAGACCCCGACCTCGGCGGCGATGTCCTCGACCCGCACGTTGTCGTACCCGCGCGCCACGGTGAGCCGGACGGCGGCCCAACTCAGCGCGATGCGGGTCTCCCGCTTCTTGCGCTCACGCAACCCGTCACCGGCCATGGGACCAGACTACAGAATTTTGCGGACTCCGCAATTATTCGGACCACGCAAGTTTCTACTCGGTGATCTTCGGGTGCGCCGCGCCAGCTTGCACGACCCACACGATCCTGCGATCCGGATCAGGGCAGTACCAGATTCGGCCACCTGCGGTGACCTGTACTGCCACTGGTCCAGCACGCGGCCGCGAACATCGCGACTGCCGAGGTCGCCCCGCAGTCGGTGTTGCCTGGCCGGGTTCTCGGGCGAACACGGTCTCTCGGTCAGCACGATCCAGGCTTCCCAGGTGTTCGAGCGGGCGGCCTGACGGAGTTCTTCCCAGCCTTTGGCAGCGTCGTTGGTGGCGAACCGGGCTTCCCAGCCATCGGGTCGCCGTGGTGGCGCCACCCGGTCTCCACGCTTTGCCGGCATGCGTCAGGTTTCCGTCGGACTGGGCACCGGCCCGAAGTCGTCGTCCTCGATGGGCGCGCTGAGACTGGCCGCCAGCTCCGGGTCAGCGTGGATGGCTGCCGTGTTGCGCCATTCTCGGATCGTCTGCTCGAGGGGGGACCACTGGCCCAACTCGGCGGACACCTGGAACGCTCGCGAGAAGTCGATGACGAACTGGCGCCGGTCGGCTGCGGGCAGCACGTCCACCCACGGGAACTCGTCGGCCAGTGACAGCGCCGCGGTGTCGTGCATTTCCTTCGGCAGATGGGCCAGCAGGTTGCGTAACGCCCGAGCGGCATGGACGGCGCCCTCAGCAGAGGTGGCTGCCCGGTCCGCGCGGGTGAGTAGCAGAGCCGCACCGTCGCGACGCCGCACGTGCACGTCGCCCTGGTCGGCCAGTGCGGCCACACTCTTGGGGTCGCGCTGCAGCTCGCTCCACTGAACCTCTGTCGTCATGGCTCCATTCTGAACTTTTTCAGAAGTCGGCGCAAGCGGACGGTCAGCGCTGCTTCGTGCCGTCCGGGGAGTCGCGCCACTGCTCGAAGGGTTGGTCCAGGTGCCAGCCGCTGTCGTCGTGGTCGAGCAGGCGGATCGCGCAGTGCGCGGGGTTCGACAGCGACTCGAAGAGGTCGATGCTCCACGAGAACATCCGCCGGCACAGCAGCCGCATCGTCAGCCCGTGCGACACGATCAGCACCGTGTTCGGGTGCGCCGGGTCCTTGGCGATCCGCAGCTCCAGCTCGTTCAGGAACGACGCGACGCGGTCGTCGACGTCGGCGCCGGACTCGCCGTGCGGCAGCCGGTAGAAGAAGTGCCCGAACTCGTGCCGCCGCCGCTTCTCCAGCTCCTGCTCGACCGGGTCCTGCAGGTTTCCCCAGTCCTGCTCGCGCAGCCGCGGCTCCGGCACCACCCGCTCGAGCCGGTCGTCGACGTCCAGCCGGTCCAGGGTCCGCAGTGCCCGGACGTACGGGCTGACGTACGCCGCGACCTGGCCGTTCAGCAGCGCGCGCACCTCGCCGCCGGCCGTGCGTGCCTGTGACTCGCCGAGCGGCGTCAGCGGCAGCGCGTGGTCAGGCGTGCGCGTGTACGCCAGCTCGTCGACGTTCCCCAGGCTCTCCGCGTGCCGCAGCAGGATGATCCGCACAGAGCCATCGTGCCCCGTTACAGTGCCACCGCCAACGATGACGAGGAGCGTCACATGATCAAGTATGTCGCGCTGTACCGCAGGCCCGCCGACGCGGAGGCGTTCGACCAGGGCTATTTCGAGTCGCACAAGCCGCTCATCGACAAGGTGCCGGGCCTCGTCCGCCAGGAGATCGCCAAGGTCACGCGCACGTTCGTGCCCGGGTTCCTCGAGGGGGCCGAGCCGTACCTGATCGCCGAGCTGTACTTCGAGTCGAAGGACGCCATGAAGGCCGCGTTCGCGTCGCCGGAATGGCAGGTCTCCGGCGCGAACCTCACAGAGATCGGCGGCATGGAGTTCGTCGCGATGTTCTCCGCGGAGGTGGTCGAGTGACCGCTCCGGTCACCTCGGCGGTCGTCGGCGGCGGGACGATGGGCGCCGGTATCGCCCACGTGCTGCTCGCCGCCGGCTCCCGCGTCACCGTCGCCGAGGTGGGCGCCGACCGTGCCGCCGTCGCCCGCGAGGCCGTCGCCGCGTCGCTGCGCAAGGCCGAGGACCGCGGCAAGCTGGCCGGCACGGCCGCCGAGCTGCTGGTCCGGCTGTCCGTCGTCGACACCCTCGCCGACCTGCCGCCCGGCGCCGAGCTTGTCATCGAGGCCGTACCGGAGGACGTCGACCTCAAACGCCGGGTGCTCGCCGAGGTCGCGGCCGCGTGCCCGGACGCCGTCCGCGCGTCGAACACGTCGTCCCTGTCGGTCGGCGCGCTCGGCGACGACGTCATCGGCATGCACTTCTTCAACCCGGTGCCCGTGCAGGCGCTCCTCGAGCTTGTCGTGCACGACAACCTCGCGCCTGAGATCGTGATCAAGGCTCGGACCTGGGCGGAGTCGATGGGCAAGACCGTCATCGAGGTCCGTGACTCGCCCGGGTTCGCCACGTCGCGGCTCGGCGTCGCCGTCGGGCTCGAGGCGATCCGCATGGTCGAGGAGGGCGTCGCGTCGGCCGAGGACATCGACACCGGCATGCGCCTTGGCTACGGCTGGCCGATGGGACCGCTGCGCCTCACCGACCTCGTCGGCCTGGACGTGCGGCTGTCGATCGCCGAGCACCTCACCCGTGCGCTCGGGCCCCGGTTCACCCCGCCGGAGCTGCTGCGAAACAAGGTGGCGCGCGGCGAGCTGGGTCGCAAGACTGGCCGCGGTTTCTTCGACTGGCCCTAGGGAGTGCACGTGATCGTTCGCCCGCCGCGCGAGGCGGATGACCAGCAGATCTACGAGGTCGGCCGACTCGCGTTCGGTGGTCCGCGAGAGGCGAAGCCGGAGTACCTCTGGTCGCACCACAAGGAAGGCTGGTACGGCCTGGTCGCCGAGACGGCCGGACGTGTCGTCGGCACGCTGAAGGTGCGCGACTACCAGCAGTTCTTCGGCGGCGCGGCGGTGCCGATGGGTGGCATCGCGAACGTCGCCGTCGACCCGCACGCGCGTGGGCACGGCGTCGCGTCCACCCTGATCGACGCGATCCTGCCGGAGCTGCGCGACCGGGGGCAGTGCGTCTCGGCGCTGTACCCGTCCGTGCCGCCGCTCTACCGCGGCCGCGGCTGGGAGCAGACCGGCAACTACGAACGCGTGTCGGTGCGGCCGGAGTTGCTCGCCCTCATGCCGAAGCCCGCCGAGCGGCTGCCGTTGCGGCGCGCGACCGCCGCCGACCTGCCCGCGCTGCAGGACGCGTACCTGGCCATGGCCTCGACCGTGGACGGCATGCTCGACCGCGCCACGGCGGCCTTCCAGCCGGAGGAGGTGCTCGAGCTCGACATCGCCGACGTCATCACCGGACCCGACGGCACCGTGCGCGGCTTTCTCACCGCGGACCGGCCGGAGGGCGAGAAGCTGGTGTGCCACGACCTCGTCGCGCTCGACCGCGAGGCCGGGCGCACGCTGCTCGCGAACCTCGCGCGGTGGACCGGGATCATGACCGAGATCTCGCTGCGGCTCATCGACCCCGCGTGGTGGCAACTCCTCGTCGCGATGCCCGTGCTGCACGACGTGACCAACCACCCGTGGATGCTGCGGGTCGTCGACCTGCCGGCGGCCGTCGCGGCGCGCGGATGGCCCGCGGCGTCACACCTGACCCCGATCAGTGTCGACATCGAGGTGGTCGACGAGCACGCGCCGTGGCAGGCCGGCCGGCACCGGCTGGTCGCCGACGGCGGCAAGGTCGGCTGCGAGCCGGGTGGCTCCGGTGCGGTCCGGCTGCACGCCAGGGCGCTGGGGCCGTGGTTCGCCGGCTCCGCCGACTCGGCGATGCTCCGGCGCGCCGGCCATCTCGAGGGCGACGCCGACGCCGCGCGGCTGCTGGATCTGCTCACGGGCGCGCCACGGCTCCCCCGAATGGCCGACTCGTTCTGACCTTCTCAGGCGCGTCTCAGCACGGCGGGTAACACTGACCGCATGCGCATCCTCGTTGTCGACGACGACCGGGCCGTACGCGAGTCGCTCCGGCGCTCGCTCGCGTTCAACGGCTACCAGGTCGACCTGGCGACCGACGGTCAGCAGGCGCTCGAGTCGGTGACCACCTCCCGACCCGACGCCATGGTCCTCGACGTGATGATGCCGAGGGTCGACGGCCTCGAAGTGTGCCGCAGGCTGCGCGGCACCGGCGACGACCTGCCGATCCTCGTGCTGACCGCGCGCGACACGGTGTCCGACCGGGTCGCCGGCCTCGACGCGGGCGCCGACGACTACCTGCCGAAGCCGTTCGCGCTCGAGGAGCTGCTCGCGCGCCTGCGGGCGCTGCTGCGCCGCCGGACGTTCGACGTGTCCGGCCCGGCGCCCCAGACGCTCAGCTTCGCCGGGCTCGAGCTGGACCCGGGCACCCGCGACGTCAAGCGCGGTGAGCGGGCGATCAGCCTGACTCGGACCGAGTTCGCGCTGCTCGAGCTGCTGCTCACGCACCCGAAGCAGGTGCTGACGCGCAGCCGGATCCTGGAGGAGGTCTGGGGTTACGACTTCCCGACGTCCGGCAACGCGCTCGAGGTGTACGTCGGCTACCTGCGCCGCAAGACCGAGGCGGACGGCGAGCCGCGGCTGATCCACACCGTCCGCGGCATCGGCTACGTGCTGCGGGAGACGCCCCCGTGATGTTGCTCGGCAGCGGCGCCCGGGCCGGTCGGCAGCGGGTGTCGCTACGTTCGCGGGTGACCTGGCTCGCGGCGAGCTGTGTGGCCGGCGCGGTCGCGTTGGTGTCGCTCGGCGCGTACTGGACGGTGCGGGACAACCTGTACACGCAGGTTGACGACGGGCTGGCGCAGAAGGCCAGGAACGTCGTCGAGGGGCCGCTGCTGCGCGAAGAGAGCGGGGCGCTGTATCCGGCGGCGCTGGTGACGCTGTCCGACGTGGAGATCGCGGTGATCGGCGACGACGGCGCCGCGGTGATCCAGGTGGGGGACCACCTGCCGCCCATCGGCTCCGGCGAGGTCGCCGTGGCCACTGGCCAGCAGCAGAACAACCTCCGCACCGACGCGAAGACCGACCAGCGGGTGCTGACCGTGCCGTACAACGGGAACGCGCTGGTGCTGGCCCAGTCGCTCGGCCCGACGAAGAAGCAGCTGACCGACCTCTCACTGGTGCTGTTCCTGATCGGCGGCGGCGGTGTGCTGGTCGCGGCGGCCGCCGGCACCGCGGTCGCGCGGACCGGTCTTCGCCCGGTGCAGCGCCTGAACCGGGCCACCGAACGCGTGGCCCGCACCGGCGACCTGCGGCCGATCCAGGTCGACGGCGACGACGAGCTCGCCAAGCTGTCGCACAGCTTCAACCTCATGTTGGCCGCGGTCGCCGACGCGCAGAACCGGCAGCGGCAGCTCGTCGCCGACGCGGGACACGAGCTGCGGACGCCGCTGACCTCGTTGCGCACCAACCTGGAGCTGCTGCTGTCGGCCGAGAAGCCGGACACCCCGCAGCTGTCGGAGGAGGACCGCGCCGAGATCCACGACGACCTGCGTGGCCAGCTCGACGAGCTGACGCAGCTGATCGGCGACCTGGTCGAGCTGGCACGCGAGGACGCGCCGGTGCTCGCGCACGAGCGGGTCGACATGGTCGAGGTCGTCGAGCAGGCGCTGGCCAGGGCGCGCCGTCGTGCCGGCGACGTGCACTTCGAGGTGGACCTGCAGCCGTGGTTCCTGTTCGGCGAGCCGCACGCGCTGGAGCGGGCGGTGCTGAACCTGCTGGACAACGCGGTGAAGTTCAGCCCTGAGGACGGGACCGTGCGGGTCGACCTGCGGCCCGCCGGCCAGGGGTACGCGTTCCTGCAGGTGGCCGACGCCGGGCCGGGCATCACCGACTCGGACCTGCCCCACGTGTTCGACCGCTTCTACCGTTCGGACGTGGCCCGCACCCTGCCCGGCTCCGGCCTGGGTCTGGCCATCGTGAAGAGCGCGGCGGAACGACATGGCGGCGCGGTGTTCGCGGGCCGCTCCGCGGACGGCGGCGCGCTCATCGCCGTGCGCCTGCCCGGCACACCAGAGCCGATTCCGCGCTGAACTCTCCAGCTCCCCATAGGTTGGTCTCAGGCCGTTCTCAGGACCGAGGCGCAAGGTGGTGCACATGACCGAGGACAACCGGACACCGAACCCCGAGCCGGCGAACGAGCCGGCAGTGCCCGCACCGCAGGCGACGGGGGCGGGGCCGGTGCCGAGTGCGGGGGCGGTGCCCTCGGCCGGACAGCCTGGCGTGCCGACTGCCGCTGAGCAGAGTGAGTGGGCTGCCGAGTCGCACAGCCAGCCTCCTGTTGAGAGTGAGTGGGCCGCCGAGTTGCCGAGCCAGCCTTCTGTTCCGGCGCAGTCTGCCGCCGAACCGCCCGCGCAGGTGCCCACCGTGGTCCAGCCGCCGGTCCAGCCGACCGTCGAACAGCCGCGGAGTGAGTGGGTGCAACCCGGCGAGACCGAGTGGGCCAACCAGGCCGACCCGACGCGGCCCGGTGAGCGCGTGCTCTACGGCACGGCCGTCGGCGGTCAGCCGGGGCAGGGCACGCCGCCGCACGGCAACTACCCCTCCATGAGCCCACCCTTCCGCGTCGGCCCAAACCAGCCGCCTCGCGGGACCGAACCCCAGCGCCGCGGCAGCGGCGCACTCGTCGCCGGCGTCGCGGTGCTCGCGCTGCTCGTCGGTGGCGGGGCCGGTGCGCTCGGCGGCTACCTGGTCGCCGAGTCGAACGCCAACAACGCGCCGGTGTCGAACGCACTAGATGATCCCAAGCCAGCCGAGCAGGCGTCGTCGGCGCCGGCCGGCTCGGTCGAAGCGGTGGCGGCGAAGGTGTCGCCGAGCGTGGTGCAGTTGCAGGTACAGGGCCGGTCTTCGGCAGGGGAGGGTTCCGGCTTCGTCATCAGCTCCGACGGGCTGATCCTGACCAACAACCACGTGGTGGAGGCGGCGGCCGCGCAGGGTCGGATCACCGCCGTCTTCCAGGACGGCTCCACCGCCACCGCAACGATCGTTGGCCGCGACCCGACCTCGGACGTCGCGGTCGTCAAGGCCGAAGGCAAGTCCGGGTTGCCGGTCGTCGACCTCGGCAGGTCTGATGACCTGAAGGTCGGCGAGGGTGTGGTGGCGATCGGCTCGCCGTTCGAGCTGTCCGGCACCGTCACCTCCGGCATCGTCAGCTCGCTGCACCGCCCGACCAGGGCCGGCGGCGAGGACGGCTCGCAGGCGACCGTGATGGACGCGATCCAGACCGACGCCGCGATCAACCCCGGCAACTCCGGCGGCCCGCTCGTCAACATGCATGGTCAGGTCATCGGCATCAACTCGGCCATCTACACGCCGCCGACCAGCGGCAACGCCCAGGGCGGCTCGGTCGGCATCGGGTTCTCGATCCCGATCGACCAGGCGCGGCGCACCGCCGACGAGATCGTGAAGACCGGCAAGGCCACGCAGACCGTGCTCGGCGTGAGCGTCCGCGACAACCAGGACGGCGGCGCGCTGATCGTCGACGTCGTCGCGGGTGGCGCGGGAGAGCAGGCAGGCCTGAAGAACGGCGACGTGGTCACGAAGCTCGACGACCGCAAGATCGACACGTCCGACGCGCTGGTCGCCGCGGTCCGCTCGCACGCGCCGGGAGACAAGGTTCGGCTCGAGTTGAGCAACGGTTCGCGCACAGTTGAGGCGACTCTTGCTGGACAGACGGTCGAGACTGAATGATGAGTCGGGGACCACTCGAGGTCTCACCCAAGAACGCTCGGCCGCAGGCCGCGGCCGAGACCAACGCCGGCTCGATGCCCCCGAGCCGGGAGAGCTCCTAGAGGGCTCTGTGCGAACGCCGCACGCGGACGGTAAACCCCTCGCTCGCCCGCGTGCGGCGCTCGCTTTTCCTGTGGATCATGGGAAACTCCGGCAATGCGCCTCGGTGGTCACGCGCTCGTCGAGCAGTTGTCGCGGTATGGCGTTGATCTCGCTTTCTGTGTGCCGGGGGAGAGCTACCTCCCGGTCCACCCGGATCGCACGGCCGTGGCATTCGCCGGCGACGGTTGCTTCCTCATGCCGGCCTGATCGAGATCGACGTCAGCTGACCACCGGGCTGGTGCGGGCGCGCTTCAGCTCGAAGAACCCCTCGGTCCCCGAGACGAGAAGCACGCCGTCCCACAGCAGACCGGCTGCCTCGCCGCGTGGCGTTGGCGAGACGACCGGACCGAAGAACGCGTTGACCGAACCGTTCGGCATGGTCACGTGGATCGCCGGCGTGCCGAGATCCTCGCCGACCGGGCCGAGACCCGCGTTGTTGCCGGCTAGCAGGTCCTCGTCGTACTCGGTCGACTCGGCGGCGTCCGCGAGCTCGGTCGGCAGGCCGGCCTCGACCAGCGCCTCGACGTAGAGGTCGCGGCCGAGCGGCTGCTTCGCGAGGTGGATCCGGTTGCCGAGCGCGGTGTAGATCGCCCGCACCTCGTCGGCGCCGTACTTCCGCTCGACCGCCTTCGCGACGCGGGCCGGACCCCAGCCGCTGTCCAGCCACTCGCGGTACCAGGCCTCGACCTCCCGGCCCTCGTTGAGAACCGACAGGCTCAGCACGTGGAACCGCACCTGGACGTCCCGCACCTGCTCGACCTCGAGGAGCCACCGCGAGGCGATCCATGCTCACGGGCACTTCGGGTCGAACCACATGTCCACGTTTGTCATACGTGCACACTAGGAAGCCGATTGGCCGTGTCCCAGGTCCAATATCGACTAGTTTTGTTGGGCCATTCACTCCTTGAAGTAGGGGCCGCCGAGTTCCAGGAGCTTGCGCAGTCTGAGCAACTGCTCGTCGTCCCATTCGCCGTCCGGCTCGAGGTAGGAGGTGACGATCCCGGTCAGTCCGAGCGCGGGGAGGGACCACTCGCCGCCGACGCCGAACAACTCGCTCGCGAGGTGTCTGTCAGCCAGCTCCGGCGCCGCCAGCGCCTTGACCACGAGGCCTCGCATCATGCCGTTCACCAGCTGCGCGATGACCTCGAAGTCGATCGACTCATGGCGGAGTCGGAGCCCGAGTAAGTCGGAGATCAGCCGGTAGCCGGCCGTGATGCCCCTCGTGAAGCCCTGTTCCGTCGACTCGAGCGCCTCGGCGACCTTGTCGTGCAGCGGGCCGGGCGGCAGGCTGATGAACGTCACGGTCAGGGCCAGGTAGGTGCGCCACTGGTTGGACCGGTAGACGTGCTGGAAGTCCGTCTCTGCCGTGTCGCGCAGCAGCTCGACCGCGATCTGGAGCCTGCGGGCCGGGTCGCGCAGCTCGTCGAGGCGGTCGAGCAGTGTGCCGCGGATCAGGTCGATCGCGGCCGTCAGGCTCGGCGAGTGGCGCGGCGTGCTGCTGCGGGCCAGCTCGAGCAGCAGGTCGCCGAGGAACTGGTCCTTGTGCGGCCAGCGGCGGTAGACGGCGCTCCGCGCGACGCCGGCCTCGCGAATGATGTCCTCGAGCCGGATGTGGTCGAGGCTCACGGTGAGGCCCGTGCGCGTCAGCTCCCGGAGCGCCGTCTCGAGCATCGCCTCCGCCGTCTGCGCGTCGGTCAGCCGGGGCCGCCGTCGCCCGAGGCCCGTCCACGCCTGGTCGGCCTCCTCCTTCGACACATCTCCTCCTTTGAGATACGATGTCCCAAGTTCCAAGTTTCAAGTCCCAATCGATAGTACATGGGAGGACCGATGACCGTGTTCAACCTTGCGACACTGCCGGTCACACCCGGGGTGTGGCGCCGCCCCGCAGGCGGCGGGTTATCCCGCTGACGAGTACGCCGAGCCAGACCACCCCGAGCGCGATGGCCAACCCGGCCGCGTAGTCACGGTCGTGCAGCCCAGGGTTGGTGGCCACCCCGAAAGGGCGCCACAGCAGCGGAATCGCGAGCAGGGTGAGCACGGCACTGAGCACGACGCCGACGGCCACCGGCGCGCGCCAGGTCGCGGGAACGAACCTGGCGATCAGCAATCCGAGCACCCCGACCAGGGGCGCGACGAGTCCGTCGTGGACCACCGGCCCACCGACGAACCAGGCGATCCCCTGCACTGCGTTGATCGTCCTGGACGTGGCGAACTCCCAGGCCAGCAAGCCGCCGTACGCCAGAAGCGCCAACCCGACAACGGCAAGAGCCGCACGGGTGATCCGTTGTCCCATCACCGCACCTCCAGGCGATGGACCCATTTGGTCTGCAGGACGCCAGGTCGGCTCGGTGCGATGACGCGGCACGGGAAGCCGTGGTCCAGGTCCAGTGGCTCGCCGTTGAGGTGTAGCGCGAGCAGCGTGTCCGGGGCCTCGGTGTGCGGTCCGGGCAGGGTGCTCGTCCGGTAGGTGCCCTTGCGTTCCAGGGACTCCACACGCACCGGGGTGCCCGGAGTGCCGCCGGCCAGGCGGATCAGGTCGGCGATCCGCACGCCGGTCCACGTCGCCGACTGGCTCCAGCCTTCGACGCACGCGATCGGGAGCTCGGCGGTCGTCTGGGGGAGCGCGGTCAGCTCGGCCAGTGACCAGCGGGTGGTGCCCCGGCGGGTGACGACCGCCAGTCGCCACTCGGGATCTCGCGCCAGGTCGGTGACGCCGGCCGCGCGTGCGGTGCGGTTGACCGGCACGCCCTGTGGGCCGCGGTCGGACCGCCACGAGAGAGGAGAGACGTTACGCAGCAACGGAACCGTCGCGCCGGCGGTGGCCACCACCGCGACGCCGGTGGCCAGCCAGGTGTTGCGGAGAAACCCGCGGCGGGACAGCACGCCGCTCGGTGGCTCGGCGGGCGCCTCGGGTGCGGTCAACCGAACGAGTCCGCGGCGGATCACCGGCAGCTTCACGGCCACGTGCACGAGGATCGATCCCGCCACGAGCCAGGCGACCGCGTAGTGCGCGGACGGGAAGTAGAACCCCCACAGGTAGTTCTGCGCGATGTTGAACAACCCGGTCGCCAACTCGAAGAACGCGGCGCCGGACAGTACGAGGATCGACGCACGCTCCAACGCGTGGTGCAGTGACCGAACGAGCGGACGACCGAAGAGCTTCGGATAGACCGTCCACAACTTGGCCAACAACAAGGGAATCGCGGCGATCCCGGAGATCACGTGCAACCCCTGGTTGATCCGATAGAGGTTCACGGGGCTCGCCGGCCAGTAGAACCAGGAAGGAGGCTTCTGAATGGCGTGACTGATCAACCCGGTGACAAAGCACACCGCAAACGCGACGCCGAGCCACAACCCCACCCGGGCGGTAACCCGCTCATGATGAGCAGGACTGCGAAAGTCCTCCTCACGCGGAGGCTGGAGCCTGTCAACCAGCCGAGCAAGCCGCCCACCACGGGGGACCGGCGAGGTCGGTGAGGGCGTGTCGTTGGTGGGTGGCTTGCCGCCTTCTGTGGTCATGGGTTGACCAGCTGTGTGAACCATCGGCCGCCGGCCTCGTGGATCCACCTGGGTTTCAGCCCTGCGGCTTCCGCTGTTCCCGCCACCGCGTCCGCGCCCAGCCATGCCCAGTCGAACCAGCGGTCGCCGGTCGTGTCGGTGGTGGTCAGGCGTACCCGGCCGTGGCGTAGGCCTTCGCCTGGCGGGTCTATCTCCACCAGGGCGGTTCCTTGCCTGTTCAGTAGTTCCCTTACCCGCTTCAGAAGGCGGACCGGATCGCCGCCGATGCCGATGTTGCCGTCGGCCAGTAGGGCGTGCTGCCAGCGGCCTTCACCTGGCTGGCGGGCGAACACGTCCCTGCGAACGGCTGCCGCGCCCGCTTCGATCGTCAGTTTCACCGCTACGGAGGAGATGTCCATGCCCAGCGCGATCACACCGCGTTCACCCAGCGCCGCCGTCAGGCGACCCGGGCCGCAACCGATGTCGAGGGTCGGCCCCACGCAGTTGCTCAGGAGCAGCTCGTCGCCCGGGTCCGGGGTCGCGCGCCACCGGTCCGTTGCCAGGCTGACTCGCTCACCGGTGGCCAGCTCCAGCCAGCACTCGTGGCCGAGCAGACCCGGTTCGAACACTGTCTCGATCATCGGCGGGCCTCCACCAGTTGACGCGGCAGCCAGTGGTCGAGCGCCGCGAAGGCTTGGGCGAAGCGGGTTTCCGGCGCGAGTGCGGCAACCCGCATGGCGTCGGCCATGGTGTCCACATCGGACAGAGTGGGGAGGCGGCGGACCCGCCGGCCGAGGCCGCGCAGCGCGAACAACGTCCTCGTGCCCGTGTCCGAACGCGACATGGGCACCGCCCGCAGCACGTGGGCGTCCGCTGGCTCGCGCAGGCCGAGGGCCCACCAGCCGCCGTCCGCGGCCGGGCCCAGCACCGCCTCCGCGCCGTCCGCCAGCAGACGGACCACCGCGCCGGTCAGCAGCCGTGGGCTCACCTGCGGGGTGTCCATGCCGATCTGCAACACCGCAAGCCCCGGGAACCGGGCCGCCACGTCGGCGTGCGCGTTCGCCAGCCGGTCGCCGAAGTCGTCGCCGCGTTGGGCGATCACCGTGCATCCCGCGAGGGCCTCGGTCAGTTCAGGCGCCCGTTCCGCCGTCGAGAGGTCGCCCGTGAGTGCGACGACCGGACGGGTGTCCGGCACGGCTCGCACACTGTCCACAGTGTCCAACAACGCCGCGGCGGCGAGCCGGGCCGCGTTCGTCGCGCCGACGGCCGGGGCCAGACGCGTCTTCGCCAGACCGGCCACCGGCGCCTTCGCCACCACCAACAACACCACTTCGTTCATCGGAGGACTCCCGCCATGTCCCGCACCGCACGCATCGTGCCGCGCACCGAGCCCGACACCTTCGACTTCGTGCCCGCCGCCCTCGGGTGGTACGACACGTCGTGTTCGACCACCCGCCAGTTCGCGGCCGCGGCTCGCACCAGGAGCTCCAGTGGGTAACCGAACGCCCGATCCCGCACCTCCAGCGCCAACAGGTCCCGCCTGCGGACCGCGCGTGCCGGCGCGATGTCCGACACCGGGAGACCGCGGCGACGCAGAATCCTTGCCAGCACCGCGTTTCCGGCTCTCGCGTGCCACGGCCACACGCCGCGCGACACCGGCACCCGCCGGCCCACCGCGAGCTGTGCGCCCGCGTCGACGGCGGCAACGAGGGTCACCAGCTCGCGCGGATCGAGCGAACCGTCCGCGTCCAGGAAGCACACGACGTCCGTGGTCGCATGCTCCAGTCCGGTGTGGACCGCCGCGCCGTAGCCCTTCCTCGGCTCGTGCACCACCGTCGCGCCGTGTGCGGCCGCCACCTCCGGCGAGCCGTCGGTCGAACCGTTGTCGACCACGATCGCGCGGTAGCCGGGCGGCAGCGCCGCCAGCACGCCGGGCAGTGCCGCGGCCTCGTCAAGGCAGGGGAGCACCACGTCAACTGGTGCGCTCGACTCGTTCATGCCGATGACGCTAGGTCCGAACTGGACGCCCGAGAACCCTTGTGGGGCTTACCAAATTGTGACGGCTGGGAAGTTCTTACGGACTTCTGACGGATGTCGTTCCCGCCGCGCGGGACCCCCTCGACGGGGCTACGGTCCGTCCGTGTCCACGGTCATCACACCGCCACCCGAGGTTGCCACGAAACCGGTTCGCGGCGACGTCGTGACCGGCGCCGCCGCGATCGGGTTCGTCCTCCTGGCCACCGCCGTCGGCTTCCTCACCGGCGCGCGGAACTACGGCGCGGACCTGTTCTCCCGTGCGGCGGCACGGTTCGGCGAGTACCCGGTGCTCGCCGACCTGTACCCGAGGGTCGGGCCGGCGACGGTGTTCGCCGTGCTGCTCGCGGTCGCGACCGTCGCGTGGGGGCCGTCCCTCGCGGCTCGGCTGCGGTGGCTCACGCTCCTCGCGGGCGGCTACTTCCTTTCCGTGGCTTGGATCCTCGCGCTGGCACTGGTGGACGGCTGGCAGCGCGGCGTCGCGCGCAAGCTCGCGTCGGGCGGCGAGTACCTCGGTGTGGTCGACAAGATCACCGACATCCCGCGGTTCCTCGACACGTTCGCGAGCCGGATCGTCGACTTCCAGCCGAGCTCGTGGCCGACGCACGTCTCCGGGCACCCGCCGGGCGCCACGCTCGTGTTCGTGTGGCTCGACCGGCTCGGGCTCTCCGGCGGCGGCGCGGCCGGCCTCGTGTGCGTGCTCGCGGGCGCGGCCGTCGCGGTCGCGGTGCCGGTCACGGTCGCCGCGCTCGGGCAGCGGGACCTGGCCCGCGCGGCGGTCCCGTTCGTCGCGTTGCTTCCCGGCGCCATCTGGATGGGGGTGTCGGCCGACGCCATGTTCGCCGGCGTCACCGCGTCCGGGGTCGCGGCGTTCGCGCTCGGGGCGAGTCGGCTCAGCGGCGGCCGGCCCGGCGGGCCGGTGCTGTGCGCGGTCGGCGGCGCCGTGCTCGGGTTCGGCATCTTCCTGTCCTACGGGCTGCTGCTGATGGCGCCGATCGCGTTGGCCGTCGTGCTCGTCACGAAGTGCTGGCGTGCGCTGGCGTACGCGGTTCCCGGCGCGCTGGCCGTCGTCGCGGTGTTCGCGCTCGCCGGATTCTGGTGGCTGGACGGCTATCAGCTGGTCGTCGAGCGGTACCACCAGGGCGTCGCGTCCCACCGGCCGTACTGGTACTGGGTGTGGGCGAACCTCGCGTCGCTCACGCTCGCCGTCGGGCCGGCCGCGGTGGCCGGGCTGCGCAGGACCGCGCCGAGCTTCCTCGCTGGGCTGCCCGGCAGGGCCGCGCTGACGCCGGTCGTCGCGCTCGTCCGTGGCGCCGCGCTCGCCGTGCTCACCGCGACCGTGTCCGGACTGTCGAAGGCCGAGGTCGAACGGATATGGCTACCGTTCGCGGTGTGGCTGGTGCTCGCCGCCGTGTCGCTGCCGCCCGCGTCGCGGCGCTGGTGGCTGGCCGCGCAGGCCGGGACCGCCCTTGTGGTGAACCATGTGTTGCTGACGAGTTGGTGATGGAGGATCGGATGACGCAGTCCACGGTGCTGGTCGTCGACGACGACCTGACCGTTCGTGACGTGGTGCGCCGGTACCTGGAGCTGGCCGGGCACCAGGTCGCGCTGGCCGACAACGGCGAGGACGCGCTGGCCTGGATCGCCGAGCACGACCCGGACCTCGTCGTCCTGGACCTGATGCTGCCGGGCATCGACGGGCTGGAGGTGTGCCGGCGGCTCCGGCAGGACAGCGCGGTGCCGGTCGTCATGCTGACCGCGCTCGGCGAGGAGGAGAACCGGATCGCCGGGCTCCAGCTCGGCGCCGACGACTACGTCACGAAGCCGTTCAGCCCGAGGGAGCTCGCGCTGCGGGTGTCGTCGGTGCTGCGCAGGGTCGGCGCGGCGCAGCCCGTGCTCGCCGCGAAGGAGCTGGCCGACGGCGACCTGCGGCTCGACCTGACCGCGCGGCGCGCGACGCTCGCCGGTGTCGACCTGTCCCTCACCGGCCGCGAGTTCGACCTGCTGATCTTCCTGCTGTCGCACCCCGGCGAGGCGTTCACCCGCGAGCAGCTCCTGGAGAAGGTGTGGGGTTGGGACTTCGGTGACCAGTCCACCGTGACCGTCCACGTGCGACGGTTGCGCGAGAAGATCGAGGCGACCCCGGCGAAGCCGACGCGGATCGCGACGGTGTGGGGAGTGGGGTACCGCTATGACCGGCGTCCGTAGCCGGGCGCCCGGCATGATCGACCCGAGCGAGTCGTTCGGGGGCATGATCACGCACGCGCTGCACATCCTGCCGGTCGCGCTCGCGCTGGTGCTGCCGGTCGTCGCGATCGGCACGGCACTGCTCTACTGGGTGCGCCGCGGCTCGCTGACCACCACGATGACCGTGCTCGTGCTGGTGCCGATCATCGCCATGCTGACCGGCGTGCTCGGCGTCAGCGGCTTCATGTTCAACGCCACGCTGACGACGATCGCGTTGGTGTGCCTGCTGGTCATGCTCGTGACACTGCCGGTCGCGCTGTTGCTCGGCCGCGCGATCGCCAGGCGGAGCGTGTGGGAGCGCGAGGCCCGTGAGCGGGAGCGCGCGGCGGAGGCGTCGCGGCGCGAGCTGGTCGCGTGGATCAGCCACGACCTGCGCACGCCGCTCGCCGGCATCCGCGCGATGGCCGAGGCGCTGGCCGACGGCGTGGTGTCCTCGCCGAGGGAGGTCGCCGGGTACGCGAACCGGATCGGCGGCGAGAGCAAACGGCTGTCCGGCATGGTCGACGACCTGTTCGAGCTGTCGAGGATCACCGCGGGCGCGCTGCAGCTGACGATGTCGCAGGTGGCACTGCAGGACGTGGTGAGCGACGTGCTCGCGGCCCAGGTGCCGGTGGCGCAACGCAAACGCGTGCGGGTGCTCGCGAACGCGCACACCGCGCCGGTCGTCCTCGGCAGCGACCCGGAGCTGGCCCGCGTCGTGCGCAATCTGGTGTCCAACGCGATCCGGCACACGCCGCCGGACGGGACCGTGGCCGTCCAGATCGGCGTGGACGGCTCGGACGCGGTGCTGGCCGTCGACGACGGGTGCGGCGGCATCCCCGACGGAGAGCTGGGCCGCGTGTTCGACGTGGCGTTCCGGGGGAGCGCGGCCAGAACCCCGAGCCGGTCGGCCGAGGAACAGGTCGGCGGCGGGCTCGGGCTGGCCATCGCCAAGGGGCTGGTCGAGGCGCACAAGGGCCGCATCAACGCGCACAACCACGGCCCCGGCTGCCGGTTCGAGGTCCGCCTCCCGCTGGCGCTGGCCTGAGAGGCACGTCCGAGAGGGGCAGTGACCCGGACGCGCCTCTCAGGGCTCGGGTCAGACCAGCGCGGCGGACGCACGCAGCGGGGCAGTCGCGAACGCCGCTATCCCGTCGGCGAACGTGGTCCGCGCCGTGAAGCCCAGCTCGGCGCGCGCGGCGGCCGGGTCGGCGACCACGTGGCGGACGTCGCCGGGGCGGGCGCCGCCGATCACCACTGGCGCCGGGCCGCCGCATGCCCTGGCCAGCTCGGTCGCCAGCTCGCCGACGGTGTGCGGGTCGCCGGAGCAGACGTTGACCGGGGTCAGCGCGCCCGGCTCGGCGGTCGCGTCCACGGCGAGGGCGTTGGCCAGGGCCACGTCCGTCACGTGCACGAAGTCCCGCCGCTGCCGGCCGTCCTCGAGGACCGTCGGCGCCTCGCCCCGCTGGAGGGCGGACCGGAACAGCGACGCGACGCCCGCATACGGTGTGTCCCTTGGCATCCGTGGGCCGTAGACGTTGTGGTAGCGCAGCGCCCACACACCGCCGCCCGTCTGCCGCGCCCACGCCGACGCCAGGAACTCCTGCGCGGCCTTCGTCGCCGCGTACGTGCTGCGCGGGTCGATCGGGGCGTCCTCCGGCACGAGCCGCGACGACAGCGCCGCGCCGCACACCGGGCACGGCGGCTCGAACCGTCCGGCGTCCACATCGGACTGCCGGCGTGAGCCCGGCCGCACGATCCCGTGCGTCGGGCACGTGTAGCGCCCCTCGCCGTACACGACCATCGACGACGCGAGCACCAGGCGGCGCACACCCGCCCGGTGCATCTCCGCGAGCAACACCGCGGTGCCGTAGTCGTTGTGCAGCGCGTACTCCGGCGCGTCCGACGGATCAAGGCCGTGCCCGACCACCGCGGCCTGGTGGCACACCACGTCCACGCCGCGCAGCAGGCCCGCCAGCAGCGCCGCGTCCCGGACGTCGCCGAGCGTCACCCCGGCCGGCGGTGCCGACTCGCCGTGCGCCTTCGGCAACAGGTTGTCCAGCAACACGGTTTCGTGGCCGCGCGCCGAAAGCGCTTCCGCCACATGGGATCCGATGAAACCGGCGCCGCCGGTGACCAACACTCGCATGCGCAAGACGCTATGGCGCGCCGCCCGCGTGGGTCGAGCCGAGCGGCGTCGCCGTCACAGAACCGTCAGATTTGCCGCGTAGTCCTTGACCGGCACGCGGTCGTCCGAGTCGTCGTCGGTGCTCGCGGCGGCCATCGCGTCGAACATCTCCTGCGAGGGCGGGAAATCGAACGACGCCACCGCCTGGCGGCCCATCTCGTGGTTCGCCTCCACGTAGTCCCGCAGTGCGCGCTCGTACTCGGTGAACGCGGCCGTGTGGTCGGCGCCGTTCGCGGCCAGCTCACCCGCGAGCACGAACGCGCCGATCAGCGCCTGCGACGTGCCGCGACCCGACATCGGCGACCCGCAGTAGCCGGCGTCGCCGAGCAGCACCACCCGGCCGGTCGACCAGCTCTGCATGCGGACCTGGCTCATCTCGTCGTAGTACAGGTCCGCCGCCCGGTCGAGCGCCGCCAGCAGCGCGGGCGCCTCCCAGCCGACCCCCGCGTACTCGTCGGTGATGACCCGCTTCTGCGCCGCGACGTCACCTCGGGCCAGCGCGCCCGGCGCGGCCGGGAACATGAAGTTCGCCCGCGCCTCGGAGCCGTGCCTGACGGGGGCGACGTTCACGGACCGGCGGCCGGCCAGGTGCGACAGGCCGTCGGCGGAGAGGCCGAGGTGGTTCTCCAGTCCGAACGCCGCGAACATGTACCCGAGCGAATGCACGAACTCCGCCTCCGGGCCGAACGCCAGCGCGCGCACGGTCGAGTGCAGGCCGTCCGCCCCGACCACGAGGTCGAAGGTGCGCGACTCGCCGTGTTCGAAGTCGACCAGCACGCCGTCCGGCCGCTCGGTGAGCGCGCTGATCGAGTCGCCGAAGACGTACTCGGTGTCGTCCTTCGTCAGGTCGAACAGGATGCGGGTGAGGTCGCTCTTCAACACCTCGAGCTCGCCGGCGAAGATCACCCCCGGCATCGTCGCGACCCGGTCGCCGGTCTCGTCGACGATCACGACGTCGCCGGACTCCGTCGAGTGCGCGCGCAGCTCGTCCAGGATGCCCATCCGGTCGAGCACGGTCATCGCGGTGCCGCGGAAGTCGACCGCGAGCCCGCCGGGCCGGACCGCCTCGGCGCGTTCCACGACCGTGGCCCGCATGCCGTGGCGGCGCAGCCAGTACGCCAGGGCCGGACCAGCGACGCTCGCCCCCGAGATCAGCACGTTCCTCATGAGATTCTCCCCGTTGTTGTCGGTGTATGTACACTGTATCTGCACTAGTACACGGGGCTTCTCGTCTGAATTGTCGGACTAGTGCACTAGTGCAAGGGAGTAGTGATGACCGAGCCGGTGTCCGCGCAGATCCTGGCCAGCATCCGACGGCGCATCGCATCCGGTGAGCTGCGGCCCGGCGACCGGGTGCCGTCCACCCGCCAGATCACGCGGCAGTGGGGGGTCGCCATGGCGACCGCGACGAAGGTGCTCAACGCGCTGCGGCAGGAGGGGCTCGTGGTGGCGCGGGCGGGGATCGGCACGGTCGTGGCCAACGCCCAACCGGTCGAGCCCGCCGCGCCCCGGCCCCGGGCGGCCGCGCCGGACATCGACCGCGAGCGGGTCGTGCGGGCGGCGATCGCGATCGCCGACGCGGAGGGTAGCGCCGCGCTGTCGATGCGGCGGGTCGCCACCGACCTCGGCGTGGCGACCATGTCGCTGTACCGGCACGTGCCGAGCAAGGACGAGCTGGTCACGCAGATGGTCGACACCGTGTTCGGCGACCACCCGTTCGCCGGGCCGCCGCCAGAGGGCTGGCGGGCGGCGTTGGAGGCGGCGGGGCGCCGGTTGTGGACGATCTTCCGGCGGCACCCGTGGGCGGCCGTGGCGATGTCGTTGACGCGGCCGCAGGTGACGCCCAACTCGATCGCCCACGCGGAGTGGGTGATGACCGCGCTGCACGCGGCCGGGCTCGACGGCAACCGCATCTTCCAGATCCATCTCACGCTGTTCAGCCACGTCCGGGGGCTCGCGGTGAGCCTGGAACCCGAGGCGGTGGCCCAGCAGGAGACCGGCATCACCTACGACGAGTTCATCGACTCGCAGGACGCGGCGCTCCTGGCGTTGTTCGAGTCGGGGCCGTACCCGACGTTCCGCGCGGTGGCCGGCGCCGCCGACTTCGATCTCGACCTGGACGAGCTGTTCGAGTTCGGGCTGCGGTGCCTGCTCGACGGGCTCGCCGGGTTGCCGCCCCTTGGGCCGGGGCGCCCGGCCGATCCGGCTACGGTGAGCGCATGGAACGCAGCGCGCAGCGGCTCGGCAGGGCCCTCATCGTGATCGTTGACGACCGGGTGGCGCACGGGGAGCACGAGGTCTCCGTGGGTCCGCTGGTCACCGAGCTGCTGGAGGAGAACGGGTTCATCGTCGACGGGACCGTCGCGGTGGCCGGGGAGATCGTGGACATCCGCAACGCGCTGAACACCGCCGTGATCGGCGGCGTCGACGTGGTGATCACCGTCGGCGGCACCGGCGTGTCGCCTCGGGACGTCACCCCGGACGCGACGCAGGGGGTGCTCGACCGGCCGATCCCGGGCATCGCCGAGGCGATCCGGTCGTCCGGGCTGGCCGCGGGCGCGGTCGACGGCGGCATCTCGCGCGGGCTCGTCGGGATCTCCGGCAGCACGCTGGTGGTCAACCTGGCCGGTTCGCGTGCCGCCGTCCGCGACGGCATGGCCACGCTGTCCGCGCTCGTGCCGCACGTGATCGACGAGCTGTCGGCACTGGAGTGAGGCCAACGGTGGCGCGGCCGGAGATGCGGGACGATGGGCGGGTGGCTGACTCCGACCCGTCCCCGCCGCGCCGTTCGACTCGGGACCTGGACGACATCTTCGGCGACGCGCTGCCGTCGACGACCTCGGACGAACGCGATCCGGCCGCGCCGCCGGACGACTCCTGGTACGAGCAGAACCGCCCCCCACACCACGAGGACCGGGACTAGGACTGCGGCGGCGGACCTTTCACGACATCGACCATCATCCGATCGCCGATCGCGCGGCCAGGTCTTAGTACGGGCGGCGCGGCGGCGGGCCCTGCGGCTGCAGCGGGCCGCCGTGCGGGGGCAGACCCTGGGACGGCCCGCCCTGCGGGGGCATGCCGCGCGGCGGGCCCTGCTGCTGGCGGAGCAGGTCGCGGATCTCGATCAGCAGCTCGACGTCGGTCGGCTCGGCCGGGCCGGGCTCCTCGCCGCGCTTGCGCCGGTCCTGGATCTTCTTCAACGGTAAGACGATCAGGAAGTAGACCACCGCGGCGACGATCAGGAAGTTGAGGGCCGCCGTGATGATGGCGGCGAAGTCGACCGTGGACGCCTTGTTCTCGGCGATGATCGTCCAGGACAGCCCGCTCACGTTCGTGCCGCCGATCGCCGCGATGAGCGGCTTGATCAGGTTGTTCGCGATAGCGGTGACGATGGCCGTGAACGCGGTGCCGATGATCACGGCCACGGCGAGGTCCACGACGTTCCCGCGCATCAAGAAGTCTTTGAACCCTTTGAACACCGCAGGCTCCCTTCGGTCGGTTCTGAGTGTGTCGCAGCGTAATGAGCAACAGAGGGTGTCCGGAGGCGGGCGGGCACGGGTGGGCAGGTGACCTGGGATGGCTGAGGTAGGCGTGGGTCAGTGCAGCGTCACCGCCACCGGTTGGCCCAGTGCGGTCGCCGCCACGGCGGTCGCCGCCGCCTCCGGGAGCGCTATCACCACCAGGCGGCCCGCCGAGCGGTCGCGGGGTTCCGGCGGGCGGACGGTCAGGACCGTCGCGTCGTGGGCCAGCACCAGGGCCTCGCCGGCCGGGGCGACCGTCACCACGTCCACCCGGGCGCCCGGCGCGAGCAGGCCGGCCACCGCAGGGTCGGCCAGGCGGACGGGGACCGCGACCGCCGTGGGGTCGCCGGTGGCGAGGCGGCTGTTCTCCGTGCCGACCAGCCGGGCCCTGGTAAGCGGTTCGCCCGCGGTGGTCGCGCCGGCCAGTACCCGGCCGCTCGCCTCGGCCACCGTCGTCAGCGCGGCCGCCGGGCGTAACGACGACGGGAACCTCGCCACCCGCACGTCGCCGGCGCCCAGCGTCACGCCGGGCGCCAGGTCCCTTGCGGCCACCAGCATCGGGACCGTCGCCGCCGCCCGGGACGACGGGGTGCGGAACGCGAGCACGGCCGCCAGCAGCACCAGCACCGCCGCCGTCACACGGCGCAGCGCCAACCGGCGGGGCCAGCCCCTCGGGCGGAACAGCCGGTCGCGGAGGTACGGGGTCATCGACATGCCGGAGACGCTACGGCCGGGGCATGACGAAACCGCCCGGCGAACGGGCGGCTGTGGACAACTCAGTCGGTTGTGGACAACTCGACGGTCAGGAGGCGATGGCCGTCTTGTTCGTCGTGCCGCTGGAGGAGGATGGCGCGTCCTTCTTCGCGGCCGGCGCCGACTCCGTCTTCTTCTCCGACGACGACTTCTCAGGCTTCTCCGACGACTTCTCCGACGTCGAGCCCGCCGGCGCCGTGGCCGGCGCCTTGGCCTCGGACCGGCTGTCGGTCCGGTAGAAGCCGCTGCCCTTGAAGACCACGCCGACCGAGCCGTACAGCTTGCGCAGCTTGCCGCCGCATTCCGGGCACTCGGTCAACGACGCGTCGGTGAACGACTGGACCGCGTCGAACCGGTGCTCGCACGCCGTACACGCGTACTGATAAGTGGGCACGGGTGGCTCCCTCTCCCCAATCCCTGGCACTCGTGAGTCAAGAGTGCCAATTCATGATGCGCCAGATCGGGCCTCCGACGCAAACGTCCTCTAGTGATTCTGCCCGCTTCACACGAACCGGAGTAGACCGCGGTTGGGTGTGAGCACGGCGGTCATCCGGATGTCGTGCGGCTCGGCGGGCAGCGCCTCGAAAATCTCCTGGTCACGGACCACGGCGACGAGATGGGTGTCGGACGCGGTCTCGGCGAGCGAGCGGTCGTAGTGACCTGCGCCACGTCCGAGCCGGATGCCGTTCCGGTCGACGGCGAGCGCCGGGACGAGCACGAGGTCGGCGATCCGCAGCGCGAAGGACCCCAGCCGCTCGCCGATCGGCTCCCGCAGCCCGTACGGCCCCGGCCGCAGCGAGTCCTTGCCGGCGTACCAGCCCCAGTCGAGCGGCCCCGCGCCGTTCACGACCGGCAGCAGCACCCGCGCCCCGTAGTCGGCGAGATCGTCGAGCATCTGCGCCGACCCCGGCTCCGAACCGATGGGCACGAAGCCGCACACGGTTTGGCCGGGACGCACGATCCGACCGCTCGTGAGGTGTGTGGACAGGGCAAGAGCCTCGGAGAACCGCACGCTCGCCGGCACTCTGCGCCGCTCGGAGAGCAGCTCTTTGCGCCACCGCCACTTGGTGTGTGCGGCTGTCTGATCTGGATCACTCCCAGGCCGGGCCACGACATGAGGTTAGAGTCGCTGTCCATGGCGCAATCCACCGCAGTCACTTCCGGCCACGGCGGCGCCCCGCCGGCCGGCATCAGAACGGCCATAGTTCCGGCCGCTGGCCTGGGCACCAGGTTCCTGCCGACCACCAAGTCCGTCCCGAAAGAACTGCTCCCGGTCGTCGACACGCCGGGCATCGAGCACGTCGCGGCCGAGGCGGCGGAGGCCGGGCTGGAGAAGCTCGTGCTCGTCGTCTCGCCGGGCAAGGACGCGGTCGCACAGTACTTCAAGCCGCAGCCCGAACTGGAGGAGACGCTGCGCGCTCGCGGCAAGGACAAGCTCGTCGAGAAGATCCAGCGCGCGCCCAACCTCATGAAGAAGGTCGAGACCGCGATCCAGAAGGAGGCACTCGGCCTCGGGCACGCGGTCGGCTGCGCCGAGGACAACCTCGACGACGACGAGGAGGCCGTGGCCGTCCTCCTGCCGGACGACCTCGTACTCCCGCGTGGCGTGCTCGGCCGGATGGTCAACGCCCGCGTCCGCCACGGCGGCACCGTGCTCTGCGCGTTCGACATCCCCAAGGACCAGATCTCCGCGTACGGGGTGTTCGACGTCGAGGACACCGAGGACCCGGACGTCAAGAAGGTCGTCGGCATGGTGGAGAAACCACCCGCTGACCAGGCGCCCTCCACGTTCGCGGCGGCCGGGCGGTACCTGCTCGACCGGGCCGTGTTCGACGCGATCAAACGCATCGAGCCGGGTGCCGGCGGCGAGCTCCAGCTGACCGACGCGATCGCGCTGTTGATCTCCGAGGGACATCCCGTGCACGTCGTCATTCACCGGGGTGGGCGTCACGACCTGGGCAATCCTGGGGGTTTCCTGCGTGCCGCAGTGGACTTCGCACTCCAGGACCCTGAGTATGGGCCTGATCTGCGCGACTGGTTGCGCGGGCGCGTGGAGGAGTAACAGACACACGGTGAGGTCACCGCGATGAGGTCAGTCGACGAGCAGCTGGGCAGGGCGCTAGCCGCCGCGGTTCGGCCTGCGCCGGTACGGGTGGCCATCTCCGAGGCCCAGGGCCTGTTGTGCGCGGAGGAGGTCGTCGCCGAGCGAGCGCTGCCCGGCTTCGACCAGGCCGCGGTCGACGGCTACGCGGTACGCAGCGTCGACGTCCAGGCGGCCGGCACCGATCCGGTGCTGCTGCCGGTCGTCGGCGAGATCCCGGCCGGCTCGCGCCAGCCGAGACGGCTCCAGCCCGGGCAGGCGGTGCGCGTGGACACCGGCGCGCCGCTGCCCACGCTGGCCGACGCGGTCGTGCCGATCGGGTACACCGACGGGCACCACGCGCGGGTGACGGTCAACCAGCCGGTGCCGTCGGCCGCGTTCGTCCGGCGCACCGGCGAGGACGTGCAGACCGGCGACGTCGCCGTGCGGCGCGGTTCGGCGATCGGCTCGGCCCAGGTCGGGCTGCTCGCCGCGGTCGGGCGCGCCAAGGTGCTCGTCTACCCCCGGCCCCGGGTCTCGATCATCACCCTCGGCGACGAGCTCGTCGACATCGACCGCACCCCGGGTCAGGGCCAGGTCTTCGACGTGAACTCGTACTCGCTGGCCGCGGCCGCGCGGGACGCGGGCGCGGAGGTCAACCGCGTCGGCATCGTGCCGAGCGACTCGCGGCGGCTGCGGGAGATCGTCGAGGGCCGGCTGCTGCTGAGCGAGATCGTGGTGATCGCGGGCGGCGTCGGCGGCGAGCTCGCCGAGGAGATCCGGTCCGCGCTGTCCGACCTCGGCGAGGTCGACATGTCCCGCGTCGGCATGCACCCCGGGTCCGTGCAGGGGTTCGGCCGGCTGGGCCCGGACGCCGTGCCCACGTTCTTCCTGCCGAGCAACCCGATGAGCGCGCTCGTGGTGTTCGAGGTGATGGTGCGCCCGCTGATCCGGGCCGCGCAGGGCAAACGGAACCCGCACCGCCGCCAGATCGCCGCCCGGCTACTGTCGCCGATCGTGTCAGTCAAGGGACGCAGGGGATACCTGCGCGCGCAGCTGCTTCGGGACGAGACCAACGGCGAGTACCTCGCCCAACCCCTCGGCATGTCGGGCTCGCACCTGCTCGCGTCGCTCGCCGAGGCCAACTGTCTGATCCTGGTGGACGAAGAGACCACCGAGATCGTCGTCGGGGAAGAGGTCCAGGTCAGCTTCCTGGCTCAACGTGGCTGAGAAGTTGAGCAACCGCCAGGCGACGATCGGCCGCCACCCGGGCTGGCCGGCACGACTCGGGCCGCTGCGCGTGGCCGCCGGGGTCGTCGAGGTCCGCAAACCGAAACTGTTGGACGCCACCGCGTGGAGCCGCGTACGGCGCCGGGACCGGGTGTACCTCGAGAGCTGGGAGCCGACCGCGCCCGGCAGCTGGGACAACAACAACGCCGTGCTCGCGTGGCCCGGCCAGTGGTCCACGCTGCGCGGGCTCGCGCGCCGCGGCATGTCGCTGCCGTTCGTGATCACCGTCGACGGGGAGCTCGCCGGTCAGGTCACCGTCGGCAACGTGGTGCGCGGGTCGCTGTGTTCGGCCTGGATCGGTTACTGGGTGGGAACGCACGCCACCGCGGGCGGGGTCGCGACCGCCGCCGTCGCGCTCGTCGTCGACCACTGCTTCGCCGCCGCCGGGCTGCACCGGCTGGAGGCGACCGTGCGACCCGAGAACGCCGCCAGTCTCCGGGTGCTCCGCAAGCTCGGCTTCCGCGAGGAAGGCCTGTTCCGTCGATACCTTGACGTGGCAGGGGGTTGGCGCGACCACCTCTGTTTCGCACTGACCACAGAGGACGTTCCGAATGGACTCGTCGCCGGTCTGATCGCGGCCGGACGCGCCGAACACGCCTAGTTCGCGGAGATGATCACCCCGACGCGCGTCGGCGCGCCTCCGACACTGATGTGACTGTTGTGACTAACGTGGCGCCGGAGTCGCCGGGCACACAGTGTTCACATGTCATCGCAGGGGAGGTGTCGAGGCATGCCGAGCTCACTTGTCGTGGTCGCGCTCGTGGTCGCATGGCTCGTCGTCCTCGTGCCGATGATCGTGCGCAAGCGCCAGGAGGTGGCGAAGACCGGGGACTCCGAGCTCGCCGCCAGAGTGGTGCGCAGCGGGAGTGGGACGGCCGAGGCGGGGGCCGAATTCGACACGGAGGAGGCCGCCGTGCGCGAAGAGGATGAGATACAGCAAGATTTCGAGGAAGAATTGGTGGCGGAAGTCACCGACCACGCCTCGGAGGAAGCCGCCGATGACGACGCGAGCCAGGCGCAGGACGACATGAGCCCCGCCTACTACGACGACGGCTACGCCCCCAGGTACCGCCCAGGGCGAGGTGGGTTCGATCCAGAAGCCGCCGCGGTGATCGCGAGAGCCAAGTACGCGTTCCGGCAGCGGATCGTCCTTGCCATGATCATCGGCGCGATCGTCACCGCCGCGGTCGCCGCCGTCGCGTTCCCCAAACTGTGGTGGGGCCACGGCGCCATCGACCTCGTGCTCGTGTCGTACCTCGTCTACCTGAGGCGCCAGGTCCGCATCGAGAACGAGATCCGCGAACGCCGGCTTGCCCGCATGCAGCGGGTCCGCCGTGCCCAGGCCGCGCGCCCCCGGCACATGGACCAGCCCGTCGAGCAGTACGACGAGCCGCCCCACTACCTCGAGGACGAGTACCAGGAGGAGCCCGCCCGGCGCGAACGCGTCCTCGACGGGCCTCCCGCACCGGTCACGCACCACGCCGGCGCGGTCCTCGTCGACATCGACGACGAGGACCCCGTCTTCGAGGAGCTCGACGAGCCGGGCAGCCTGCCCTACCGTCGCGCGGTGGGCGAGTAGCCACCTGATATGCTCTTGCAGCACCACAGACCAGGGGCTGTAGCGCAGTTGGTAGCGCGTCTCGTTCGCATCGAGAAGGTCCGGGGTTCGATTCCCCGCAGCTCCACAAGTGGTTGGCTCGTGCTCGCGGAGAGCGCGAGCCTTTCTTGTTTCGCGTGTCCTGTGGGGGTGCAACCCCCGCACCCCGCTCGGGGGCAAGCCCCCGAACCCCCACCAGTGGTCACGTTGAGCAGGTCAGGGTTCGAATAAGCCCCTCCAAGGTCCACCGAGAATTCGATTTTCGTGGTTTGACCTGCGGTTTTGTACGTAGAGTATCCCTCTCGCTCGCAACACGAGCGAGAGGGTTCTGGCTGATCAGGGCCTGTTTTGTGTTCTAACCCCGTAAGGTGTCGTGACTGTTGCGGCTGGTGTTGCTTAAGGCCAGGTATCGCTGATCACGGTTCATGGTTGGTCCATCACGTGGTGGCTGGCTACTCCCTGGCCGAACGCGACGAGGACCCCGTCGCTTCGATCCTCGCCGAGCTCGGCGTAGCGCCTCTACGTGTCCCACCCGGACAGAACGCCGCCGAGTTGGTTCTCCTCGAACACGCCCGGCGGCTCCACGCCCACGGCGGCTGCCGGGAGTTCCTCGTCAGCTCCCGTGACCTCCGTAGACAGTTCTCAAACTCTGATCCAGCCACAAAATCGCTCGTAAAGCGGCTCCTCCGCTGAGTCGGCAAGACCGACCAGGTGCGGACTGACCCGAAGTTTGAGGATGCGCGGGGTCCCAGCATCCGCGAGCTGCGCTGCATCCAACGGCGCCTGTCCCCGGCCGAGGTTGAGGCGTTGACGCATGCTCTCGATGCTACCGGCTGGTAACATATCGTCGGCATATCGAAAATCACATACGTGCTGGCAACATCTCGCTGCCTTGGATGGAAGGCATGAGCGACAGCGAACCAGCACGAACTGCGGCCCGCCGCACCCGATTGCTGGCGTCCTGGTGCTCCTCGGCCGTCCCAACAATGGGAATTACGATCTATGGATGCGGGCAGGACGAGGCCGTTTTGTTCCGAGAGATGGCGCCTCGCTGTGGCGTTGTGCCAACCATCACAGAGGCCGCGGTATCTGAAGCCAATATTGAACTGGCATTTGGAAACCGATGTATCAGCATCGGCCACAAAGCTCAAATCACAAATTCCACTCTTCTTGCGCTTAGTCAAGCCAGCGTAACGTATATCTCCACGAGAAGCATCGGATATAACCACATCGATGTGAACTACGCGGAGAGCGTCGGCATTTCCGTTGAAAATGTCGCCTATTCGCCCGACAGTGTGGCTGACTACACGCTGATGCTGATGTTGATGGTCGCGCGAAATGCAAAATCCATCATCCGCCGTGCGGATATTCATGATTACAGATTGAATGACGTACCCGGGAAAGAACTACGCGACCTGACCATTGGGGTAATTGGGACAGGACGCATTGGCGCAGCAGTTATCGATAGGCTGCTGGGTTTTGGCTGCCAAAAATTGGCCTATGACATTCGTCCCAGGACCTCTGCCGATTACGTTCCTCTTGATGATTTGTTACAGCAGAGCGACATTGTAACGCTCCATACGCCACTCAACGCGGATACACACCATCTCTTGAATCGTCAACGTATCGAGCAGATGAAGCACGGCGCGTTCATTATCAATACTGGACGCGGTTCACTTCTTGATACCGAGGCCCTTATTTCAGCGTTGGAAAGCGGCAGATTGGGCGGTGCAGCGTTGGATGTCCTCGAAGGAGAGGAAGGAATATTCTACGCCGACTGCAGAAACAACCCCATTGAAAGCAAACAGCTGTTGCGGCTACAAGAACTGCCGAATGTGCTTATTAGTCCGCACACCGCCTATTACACAGACCACGCCCTGAGCGACACTGTTGAAAACTCTATTATCAACTGTCGGAAATTTGAAAGCAGAAAGCGGCATTGGATATGAAAATCGGAATTATATTCGGGGGCTGTTCCGAAGAACATTCCATCTCCGTCAAATCTGCGCAAGAGGTCGCAAAGAACCTCGATACCGAAAAGTATGAACCATTCTGGATCGGGATTACGAAGTGCGGTGCTTGGCAGCTTTGTGACGGCCCTGACGCAGATTGGGAAAACGGCGGTTGCCGTCCGGCCATGCTGTCACCGGACAGAAGCGTCCACGGATTGCTTGTCCTGGAGCAGGGACAATACGAAGCGGTCAGTCTGGACCTCGTGTTTCCCGTTCTGCACGGCAAGCTTGGCGAGGACGGTGCGATGCAGGGCTTGTTGGAGCTCTCCGGCATCCCCTACGTCGGCTGCGATGTCCAAAGTTCTGCTCTGTGCATGGACAAGTCCCTTGCTTACATCGTCGCTAGAAGCGCGGGAATCGCAACGCCGAATTTCTGGGCTGTCACGGCGAACGAGAATCTTGATCCCGACCGGATTACTTATCCCGTCTTTGTAAAGCCGGCCCGTTCGGGGTCATCTTTCGGCGTCAGCAAGGTATCTCGCAAAGAAGAACTGCTGAGTGCGGTGGAGACCGCAAGACAGTACGACTCGAAGGTGTTGATTGAGGAGGCTGTCGTCGGCAGCGAGGTCGGATGTGCAATCTTGGGGAACGATCTGGATCTGATTGCAGGCGAGGTAGATCGAATTTCTCTATCTCAAGGTTTTTTCAGAATCCATCAGGAGAGTGAGCCTGAAAGCGGTTCCGAAAACTCAACAGTAACCGTTCCCGCTGACATTTCGGCAGAGTCGCGCTCGCTCGTCCAGGAGACAGCAAAGGCCGTATATCGCGCTCTGGGATGCAGGGGACTATCGCGAGTGGACATGTTCCTGAAGGAAGATGGAACAGTGGTCCTTAACGAGGTCAATACTTTGCCTGGCATGACCTCATACAGCCGTTACCCGAGAATGATGGCAGCTGCCGGGTTGCCGCTTGCCGAAGTGATCGACCGGATCGTGTCGTTGGCATTGACAGGAAAAGTCCAATGAAAGACGATTTTGTCCTTTTAGACGAGTTTGTACCCGGAATACGCTGGGATGCCAAGTACGCCACCTGGGATAACTTTACCGGCAAACCCGTGGACGGATACGTGGCAAATCGAATTGTCGGCACGAAGGCTTTGTGCGCGGCCCTGGAGAGTGCACAAGAAAAGGCCGCAACCCTTGGCTTCGGCTTGCTTCTTTGGGATGGTTATCGCCCGCAACGCGCCGTAGATTGTTTTCTGCGCTGGTCGCAACAGTCGGAGGATGGCCGGACGAAGCTACGACACTATCCGAATATTGACAGAGCCGAGATGTTTGAAAAAGGATATGTGGCCGCCAAGTCGGGCCACAGTCGGGGCAGCACCGTTGACTTGACGCTCTATCACTTGGCCACCGGTGAACTTGCGCCCATGGGCGGTGACCATGACCTGATGGATTCAATCTCACATCATGGAGCAACAGGAATCACGCCAGTCGAAGCGAGAAACCGTCAATACCTTTGTTCTATCATGGCGGACTGCGGTTTTAGCTCATACGATTGCGAGTGGTGGCATTACACACTGAAAGACGAACCATATCCAGATGACTATTTTGATTTTCCCATCACATAGTTTAGTCGGGCCAAGGAAGTTGGCAAAGCGTTGAAAGTGCTGATGGCAGAAGGCATGCAGATACGACTGGCACACACTACCGACGCCGCAGCCGTCACCGAGCTGCTTCACCAGCTGGGCTATCCCCAAGATGGCACCGCGACAACAGCGAACCGAATCCAGACCTGGGGTGACGACCCCTCCAGCGCAGCCTATGTGGCCGATGCTGACGGCGACCTTCTCGGCCTTATCGCGGTCCACATCTGCCCGTTCTTCGAACGCACCGGCTCCTGGGGTCGGATCGTGGCTCTGATCGTCTCCGATCAGGCACGCGGCCAGGGCGTCGGCGGTCAGCTTGTAACAGCGGCGGAATTGTTCGCTACAGGTCGTGGATGCGTACGCATGGAGGTCACCAGCGCAGACCGGCGCCAAGACGCGCACGAGTTCTACCGACGCTGCGGTTACATCGACCAAACAGGAAGGTCATCCCGGTTCCTACGCGATCTCAACGACACCAACTGTGAATCCCGCGGCAGCGGGATCGCTCGGCGGCGGGGGCAGGCGTGACGGCACCGCGCGTCGTTGTCGCCGGCGGCCATTCGGCCGGGCACATCGAGCCCATGATGAACTTCGCCGACGCGCTGCGCCGGCTGGCGCCCACGGCCGAGATCACCGCCCTCGGCACCGTCCGCGGCCTGGACACCACGCTCATCCCGGCCCGCGGCTACCCGCTCGAACTCATCCCGCCGGTGCCACTGCCGCGCAATCTGAATCGGGCCCTGCTGCAGACGCCGGGCAGGCTGCGCGACTCGGTGCGGGCGGCCGGGGTGGTGCTGGACCGCGTGCGGGCCGAGGTCGTGGTGGGCTTCGGCGGCTACGTGGCCATGCCGGCCTACCTCGCCGCCCGCAGGCAGGGCCTGCCGATCGTCGTCCACGAGGCGAACGCCCGGCCCGGAGTGGCCAACCGGCTGGCGGCCCGGATGACGACCCACGTGTTCACCGCCGCGCCGAGTGTCCGGCTGGCTCACGCCACCGCCATCGGGATCCCGCTGCGGCCGGCGATCACCGGGCTCGACCGACCCGCGCTGCGCGACGCAGCCCGGCAGCGGTTCGGCCTGCGACCCGACGGGCCGGTACTGATGGTCACCGGCGGTTCGCAGGGCGCCCGGGCGATCAACGCCGCGGTGTCCGGCGCGGCCGCGGCGTTACGGGCGACCGGCGTGCAGGTGCTGCACATCACCGGGCCGCAGAACGTGGTCGAGGTGCCGGACGGCGACCCCGCCGACCCGCCCTACGTCGTCATCCCCTACGTCGACGAGATGCAGTACGCCTACGCCGCGGCCGACTTCGTGATCTGCCGCTCGGGCGCGATGACGTGCGCCGAACTGGCCGCTGTCGGCCTGCCGGCCGCGTACGTCCCGCTGCCGCTGCGCGGCGGTGAACAGCGGCTGAACGCCGAACCGGTGGTCGCGGCCGGCGGGGCACTGCTCGTGGACAACGCCGACCTCGACCCGGCCTGGATCGAGACCACCCTGATCCCGGTGCTCACCGATCCCGAGCGGATCGCGGCGATGTCGGCCCACGCGTCGGCGGCCGGCGCACCTGACGCGGACGTCGTCCTGGCCCGGCACGTGCTCACCGCGGTCGCCGAGCGACGTGGGTTCACCTCATGAGGACCACGGCCGACCACGCCGGCGACCGCCCGGAGGACTGGGACGATCCCGGCGTAGGCGCTGGTACGCGGCGCGGCCACCGACCGGATCCCGGCACCGGCCGATCTCGGCCGGGTGCACATCATGGGCATCGCCGGCTCCGGGTTGAGCGCGCTCGCCCGCATCCTGTTCGACCGCGGGGTGCCGGGCAGCGGCCGCGAGGCCCGGGAGTCGATCACCGTGGCCGGGCCGCGAGCGCTCGTCGCCGCGCGGGAGAGCGGCAAGCTGATCCTGCGCCGGGGCCGCCGCGCTGGAAGACCGCCGGTGCGTCGCGGTAGCCGGGCACCTACGCAGACCTCGACGACCTCGCTGCTGGTGGTCGCGCTGCAGGCGTGCGGCAATTCCGCTGATCGTCATCTGCCAGTGTGCGGTGGCGCGGCGGGTAGTCGCACCGTGACGCGGAGCCCGCCGCCGGGGCGGGGGGTGAGGGAGAGGGTTCCGTCGTGTGCTTGGGTGATGCTTTTGACGATTGCCAGGCCGAGGCCGACACCCGCGTGGTCGGTGCGTATGCGTTCGGTGCCGCGCTGAAACGGCTCGACGAGCGTGGAAACCAATTGTGGGGCGAGCTTCTCGCCGGTGTTCTCGACAGTGAGCACCACAGTCTTCGGGTGAACGCTGGTCGTGACCCACACGGTGCCCTGTTCAGGCAGGTT